>Ga0116227_10006853_pt1 | contig 22734 bp, 15 predicted proteins | sample S1TSphgellanicum_FD_89693 | JGI IMG/M metagenome (GOLD analysis project Ga0116227, IMG submission 89693) | Host-associated microbial communities from peat moss isolated from Minnesota, USA - S1T2_Fb - Sphagnum magellanicum MG | ecosystem: Host-associated > Plants > Peat moss > Unclassified...
AAAAAAAAAAAAAAAAAAAAAAGGAAAAAAAAGAAAAAAAAAAAAAAAAAAAAAAAAAAAAACAAAAAAAAAATAAAATTAAAAAAAAAAAAAAAAAAAAAAAAAAAAAAAAACCAATTTTTTTTTAAATAACCATAAATAGTCATAAATAATGTAAGGTGAAATAATTTAAATTAATAAAAATTAACCATATAATAATTGAAAGTAACCTAGCATAGGTAATATTATTATATTAACAAAAAATCCATTTATTTATTTTATTTTATTTTTAAATGGTCATTGCAATGTTATTGAATAATGATATTCAAATTTTTTTTTGTTCAAATGATTTTACACTTTCAAAAGGAAATAAATTTAATTATGTACATTATTAAAAAAATTTAAAAAGTAAACTTGAATCATTTCATTTGAACAAAATCTCAAATATGATTTTTTTTCAAAGTTTATGTTTTTGTTGTGTTTAAAAATGAAATATTTGATAAATAGAATGTAATGTAAGATATTATCACAATAAGTGGGGCGGCTTGATGGTAAGGGTGTTTGCCTCCATTCTAAAGGTTAAAGGATCAAACCTCATAAGTGGTGTTGTGTGTGGTCAACAATGGTAAATTGATTGAATATTTTTCTATCTAGTTCCTTAAAATAAGTGCCTAAGTTGACTATGTCGCATACATACATAGGCTAGGTTTTAAACTTAACTTAGGTAGTAACACGTGTCAACAAATCATAAGTTGAAAATAATGAAATTATTGATAATATTATGTATTAAATAATTTAATTTTAATTGATTTCCATGTTGGGTAGTTAATTAACTAGCAAATGAATGGTTTAATAAATTTGTATTTCATTTGATAGTAACATTATTTCACTAGGTACTAATGAAACAATTCATTGTCCACAACAACTAGTCCCCATTCACTAAGAGGTTGATTAATTTCACCATGGTAAAAATGTTCAAATTCACTCAAAATTTAATGAAACCCAAAGTGAACTAGGATGCATTCTGATGTAATGAAAGTAAGGAGTAATTACATTGCTTAAAGAATATTTTTTCAACATTCAAAATTCATTTTAAAAATTTCAAAAAAATTATTACACCACATTAAGTTAGATTGCATGATTTTTTTTTCATATTATAACCTTTCAACCATTATGCAAAATTCCAAATACACGTTTTTAAACAATCATTACACTAAAGTGCATCCTATTAGCATGTTTACACCCCATACATTTCCATAAAGTCATTAATTATGTATCATTATTTGATATGTTGTAAACTAAAATTCAAACTACATAAAAATAATAAATTACATGTTTATTGAACATACACATTATTACAAACTTATATTTCAAAATTTCCTTAAATTTTATTTTTAAATTAAAGTTGACCATTTTTATACACAAAAACATTCATCATACATAACCATTCATTTATACAAAAAGAAATTACATGTAGCTTAATAATTAATGAATTATTATTGTAATTTTAATATATATTAAAATATCCTATGTATAAAAATGAATAAGCATTAAAGTTCCACAAAAATATTAATTATGCATCATCATTTGATTTGTTGTAAACTAACATTTGATTTACATAGAAATAATAAATTACATATATTGAAAATAGATTATTTTAAATATATATTTCATAATTTCCTTAAATTATATTTTGAAATTATAATTATAATATTATATGCACACAAAAATATTTGCATCATACATAACTATTCATTAGCACAAATATAATTTACATCTAGTATAATGTTTAATGAAAATTTATTACAGTTTTTTAAAAATAAAAAATATCATGTGTATAAAAATGAATAAACATTAAATATCCACAAAACTATTAATTATGTATCATTACTTGATATGTTGTAAACTAAAATTCGATCCACATAGAATTTCCTTAAATTTTATTACAATTTTTTTTTTGCATCATACATTATTATTAACATATATTTCGGATTTTCCTTCAAATTTATTTGGAAATTAAATTTTAATATTTATATGCACAAAAAAATAACCATTCATTTATACAAATAAAATTTACATGTAATGTAATGTTATCATAATTTAGAATAAATATTAAAATATTATATGTATAAAATTGAAGTTGCATGCTAGTTGTTCACCCTAATTGAAAAAGATACCATAACTACCATTAGGATTTGGATGATTTTGTCAAAATAATTAATTATTTCCAGAAAAAAATCGACAAATATTTTTTTAATTATTAAAATTTTCAACTTTTTCCCCAAAAAATCAAATATTTCAACAAGTTGTTAAACTATCTTGAGTAGTTAGAAACACATCCATTCTTTTTTTTTATCATCCATTCAAGCACTTTTGATTCAAGAATGTCAATTTCTTCACTTGGCATTTTATTCTTCAAATGTTATCTTGTGCATGAATTTCTTACTTAGACATTAGAAGCATCAATATATCTTTGCTTATTTTTTATTTTTCCTTTCACACATTAGCATTGATAGATGTAACTAAACTTATGAATGGTGTTTTTTTTCCATATCCAAATTTCCATTTTTGTTTTGAGAATTGCTTACAACAATCTTGAAATATGGCAAGCAATAGCAAACAACAAAAAAAATAGATTGCATGTTTCAAATAGTGGGTAAAGAACAAGATTAATGGTTATAACTCAAGAACTAGATCTACTTTCAAAGGAGATGGAGATGCACAACCAAGAAAAAAACAAATGGCTTCCACAACCTTGAAATGACTTGTTGAAAAACCACGAAAACAATTTCAAGCAACTTTGATTCCAAAGAAGGAAATCAAGCAAAAAAACAATGAGGAGGATGAAAACTCAAAATCAAAAAAGAAAATAAAAACATGAAATACTTACACCAACTAGTTTGCGCCACACCTTTGGCCTTCCATTTTTGTGTTGTGAAGAAGCATGGTGATCTCATTAGTGCTCTTCATTACTTGAAACCTTCCATAGAAAACCAAAAAATACATTAAAAATAATTATGTTTTATAAGGTCAACATGGATTCTTTAATATTGTAGCATAAATTCATTTAAAAAAACAATGGTAATGATAGTATAACAGGAAAATGATTGGATTTGGTAGGCCAAGACAATGCAAAGAGAAGAAAGGGTTGGCTTACAAATCTTTGGCAACTTTATGAAGCCCCAACTTTCGCATCACCTCTTGAATTCGAGCTATGTTTTGGTTGTGGTGTTCCTCATATGGATTAATGGATTCAATAAGATCTTCATGGGTAGAGCTTGAGGTAGCTAGCGTGAGGCTTATAACAAATTCACAACATGGTGATTATAGCTACAACTACAATACATACCAACAAAATGTTAGACAATGTGTAGCAAGGAGTTGAACACAATATAACCTAGCAAACTTGGCACAACAAACCTATAGACTGAGTAGACAATGGATATGCAACAAGGAATTGAACAATGTCTTTATAATATGTTAGCAGACATGGCAAAGAACAAGGTGGCTATCAATTTTATATTATTTTTCCATAGTTCTTCAAGTGACCATACTAGTTAGTAAGACCTCTTTGCATTTGCTACAAACTACAAGTTCAAAATTTCCTAAGTAAATGATTTTTTTTTCATGTCCCCTATTCTATTAAAAGAATGCAAAATGTGTGCAAGTTTAGAACTTTCAAAATGTAAACATAAGATGGATTGATACATAATGTGGGGACCTTGGGCCTAAACAAAATCATTTTTTTTCCATCACACATGACTCATTCCATGTTTCAATGTCACAAACTACCATGAGCAACCCTAACCTTGTATAAAACATGTTATACATACTATGTATATATACATAAGAATGTTGGTAATAGGCAACACCTAAATAACAAGTGCCTAGCAAATGCAAAATAAAAGAAGTGTGGTAAAACAAATGGAATGCACATTTGTACCTTTAGGTTGAAATAAGTTTCCACAACAAAAGCTAAGGCTCAATGTGACATTGTTTTCTCCACTTATAATATCTCCATTGTCTTCCCCATACTTTGATGGCCAAAGATTTTTAAAGTTGACAACACCTTCCACAACAAGATCCTAAGTGCAACAAGGCTAGAGGTTAAAAAACTTATGGAAAAATTGGAGGGCTTTATATGGGTGAATACATGTGCAACTTGCAACAAACAATGATTGGAAAGAAGGTGTGAAAGGATTGTGTTACCTACAACAACTACATTAGAAAGATGGTGCAAAAGGATTGGTAATAAAAGGCCTACATGCGTGAGTTTGAAGAAGCCTTTGTGCCTAGCAAAAAGCTTAAACTTTCTATACCTTCAAGCTTACCAAGCAATTTGAGAATGTGTGACGGGTTTGCTTGCAGTGCCTTCTCCTACGTGCATATTTGAAATGAGGGGTTGATAGAGTGTGAAAGACAAAAAAGATCATGTGTATGGTTACAAGGATTTATGTGCACAATGTCCGGTTATAAGAGTACATGTAGGATGTTTGTTTGGGCTTAGATTAGACAATTGTGAGTCTGATTATCTAGGATGTTATGAATGACATTTGAGCTCATGTAAATGGACCTTGTATGGAATTAGGTGCATACTATTCAATTACTAAACTGCACTTTTGTGTTTGTTTGGTTTTAGGGTTAATGTTCATACTATAAATATGGTAACTAGTTATAGGATTGGTACTCAATAATTTTCTTAAAGAAATTTTAGCTTTAGCCAAAGTGGCAATTATCCATGTAGGACATGTTGAAGAAGTGACAAACCACCCTTTAAAATATATAACCAAATATGGTGACAAACCACATATGAAATACAACATTTTAATCATCTTTATTTATTTATAGCTATAGTCTAAAACCAAATTTTTGGCATTCGGCAATTCCCATTATATCTCCCCCTCGCTTTTAGTGATTGAAAATTTCCTTTAGATCACTTTATTTGTAATTTTTTCAGAAAAAAGTTATATTGACATAATTACAATAAAAACAATTTCCTTGTTAGGGTTGGAAACACTACCAGTGCATTGAATTTTGAGAGATGAGATCATTTGTGCACCATAGCTGTAGAAACTATTTTACAAATCAAGTGGCATACATTTGCTCTTGCTTCTCAATTGGAGTCAACAAGGTCTTCATCTCGATTAATAACTTCAATTGCCGCAAGTGTGGCCTACATAACATTTAGGCATGTTCACATTAAAACTCAAGTATTGATTCCTTCTTCTCCCTTAAACCTTTTAAAAATATGAGCCTATGTGTTTTTCTTTTGATAATGTTGCATGTGTGTAGACTTGTTTCCTTGCAAAATGTTGAGGGAGTTATGACTTACACATAAGTAGAAGCAAGGTTGTAGATACTATTGGTGCATTGAATTTTTAGATATCAGTTCATTTAAACACCATAACTATAGGGTTTATTTTACATATTGTGGTTTGCATTCACTCTTGCTTTTCAATTGGAGTCGACATTCAATCTTCATCTTGGCTACGAATTTTAGTTACTGCAAATGTGACCTACAAAACATTCAAGCAAATTCACATTTTTTCTCAAGAAGTGATTCCTTCTTCTCCCTTAAACCTTTTTGAATTTGAGCACGTGTGTTCTTCTATTGATAATGTTGCATATGTGTAGACTTGTTTCCTTACAAACTGTTGTGGGAATTATGACTAACAACAATGTTGCAAGGTAATGCCTTTTTGTAAGTAGATTCATAGCTTTCAATTCAAATCTGGTTGAAATATTGAATACACCCAAACCTTTGAGTATTTCATCTTCCATTTGGGGTTTGTCATAAAAAAAGAAATGACTTTTAGGTTATGAGTAAACAAACTTTTGAGTGGCAGTGTTGTTCATTGTCAATGAACACCTTGGTCTACCTCCTATATGTTTCTAGCCTTTTGTATTATTAGATTTGTAGGTGAGCATTTCTCTAATTAATGGTGTCAATTCCCATATTTTTTGGTTAACATTTCTTTATTTGTTGGATGTCAATTCCTCTAGGCCATGGTAGCTTTCATTTCCCAAACACGAATCAACCCTAAACTATTGTCATTTATAAATTAAATTGGGTGCTCATAAATTGTCATATGTTTTGCAAATTCATGCAAGAAGCGTCAAATTCCCTGTTGGTGACTCGGGGGAAGCACAAAGACATCATGAATTTAACCACATGTGCAACCATAACACAAAAGGCATCTTAGGTAGTAAGGTTGCATGCAAGTTTGCTTCTACTCATCTATTACAACCAATTCTCATCATGTGTTTCCATATTTGTTTTAGCAGTATGATTTAGGTTGTTGCATATGATAATATGATTATTCTACTTGTTGAAAATAAATGTGGACAATTTTATTATCTTTGTAGCTATGGGTAATCTTGAGAATATAAAGCTTAATTAATGAGCATTGACGAGTCTGTAAGTGGGATGAAAACATAAACAATAATCAATAATGTACATCAATTTACAATGATTCGATATTATAGATCAATTGATTGATCTATAACTTCTTTTTGTTGGCCAACTAATTTTAAGATATTGTTATGATAGGTTCAAGATTCCAATAACTTCTTTGATTAAACAATGGCACGAAAGTTGATGTCTGATGATAAATGGACATCATTTTCATTAATGACTATCATAATTAGTTTTATTGAACTACCAAATAGTGGTTTAACATGAAAGTTTTGATATTGATGGAATGCAAGAATAAGTATTGTAATTGTTTTGTTATTCATATTGTTTCTTTTGACAACAACTACTTTCAAGATTGGTGGTGTTTCTGTGTGGGCAACCAGGATTGTACACCTTTTAACATTCCAACAAGGTATAAAACTATCCATGATTTCCATCTAACATTGTTGAAATGCTTACAATGCTTAAATGTTTAGGGTGTGATTCAGGTTGCTGCATATGATTAATATCATGAATTCTAAGTTGATGGTAACTATGGACAGTCTTTTTGTGTTCCTAGCTCTAGGTATACTTGGCAATAAGAGTGTAATTAATGAACAATGTAGGATTTGTAAGTGACACAAATATGTAAACCGTAATATACATCAATCTACTACGAGCAAATGTGTTAAAACAATTTACAATGATTCTATATGATAGATCATTTGATTAAGTTGCCAACAAGTTTTGATATAGACATAATCCAAGAGCAAGTATTGAAGTTTTGTAGCTTTGCATATGATTTCTTTTGACAACAATTGTTTCCAAGATTTTATTTTATTTTTGACGACTATGACGGCGAGTGCCTAAGAGACTGTGGAATGCGTTCGAAGATGGATGGAAAACCTCCCACAAATTGCGTGGGTAGCAAGGATTCTACATTTTTTACGTTATAACAAGTACATAACCATCCATGATTTCCATCTAATATTGGTGAATTTGTTTCAATTCTATAATTTGCTACAATGTTGAAATGCTTACAATTAGTCTTTATGTAAATGAACTCAATCATAACTCTGATGTCATAACTTAGAAATTGGAAATTAGTTATAGTTAATCATAGTTAGGTAACACCATAATCAAGTCTTCCCATTATTTCAAGTCTTGTAATAGAACATATCAAACTAGCTTTTCTTGTAGATTAATGTTATGTGGGGAATAATGAGGTGTAGGTCAAGTTTTGTGTTTCATAAGACCTGTATCAAATGACCCAAATGCAAGCTTTTGATTGTGGCACAATCATCCCAACCGTTCCGAACATTATTTTCTACATCCATATCTACCCACTTCTATGTAAAGGCAGAGAGGATGAAGCTCTCTTAAATGATATCCATAAATATATGAAAGTTTGCAAGTCTTGGAAGGTGGCTACATCTATTAACTTCCTTTGGTGTGTTTTTTAGGTTAGCAAGGCTGATGTTAGAGCCTCTCATTAACCTAATGTTGAGGACATAGATGTAAGACTCTTGACATATAATATCTAGGTGTGGTCTTTTCAAGCATTGAGGCACAAAGATTCAGAGTCAAAGGTGGACGCAGATCTTGACCGTAAGTCCTTGGTTGAATTTATTGAGTTTAGGAACATGAAGGACATGATTATGGGAGGAAGTCAACCTAGGTATTGTGAAGAGAGCCCTTCTAATTGTGAATGTGAGGCTGAGAGTGGAAAATCTTGTTACATTTTGAAAGAGGTCATGCATGGTGATGTAAATTGAAAGGGAAACATTATGGGAGTGTTGAAGGAGGTGTTGTTTGATGGGTATCTTGGTGGAAACATGTTATGTTTTTTATGAGGGTCTTGACAAGACTTGTGGATTTCATGTTACCTTTTCTTATTTTCATGTGGATTTTCCTATGGGTTTTCTTGTATATATTTTTAATTAGGATTGTCCAATATAAACATTGACGAACCATGGTACTTGAATGATAAATGCCATCAAACTAATTACAAATTTCATAAATTTTCCTAAGACCCTAAAATTACATCTTCTAAGCACACCTATAACCTAGTTCAACACTTGGCCACACCATCAACATTGTTATGTATTGTGAGTTGAACTTTGAACTAGATGCTAGCACTACCACGAAAATTAGCAGAACTCCCTATGTCATGAAATGTTATTGGTAATTGTGATAGACTAGGTTGTTATATAATTAATATGTAAATTAAGTAGGCATAATTTTTTTGTGCTAGTTCAAGGCATGGGAATTCAAGGAAGTTTCCCTCTCTATCAAATATGTGTTGACAAGTTGATCACAATTGGCACAATTCCAGTGTAACTTGAGCGGATCTCCTTTTGTTGCCTTGCTTTGTTGCAAAAATTTTCCTAGCCTCACTGTTTCATTCTAGACAATAAGAAAATCAACCTTTGTGTCATAGTGCATTTGTGTATCATTACACCTCCTCCTTATGCCCATCACAAGGTTGGCCTTCCAAGAGACCATTAAATTGTCTTTAGCTTGAATCACTTGGGTAAATTTATTATAGATCTATAGGCTTCAATATAAGTAGATATGTTTTCCTACATAGAAGATGCCACTTGGGAAATGGACATGTTATACACTTTCCAAAGAAACTTGGAGTTGAATTTGGAAGTTATCATGTACCATTTGCATTTTTCATGGACGTCATTTTAATGATTAGTGCCATATTGTCAAGATCCCTTTTGTTCAAATTGCAAAGTCATTGGTTATTATTGTTATGTTTTTTCCCTCCAATGCAAATTTTGTAGATGAAATGCAAGACCCTTTAGATGACAGTGAGCAGCAAAAACGTAGGGATGATAAGTTATGGGTTCGAAACGTGTTGTGGGTTAAGAAGTATCAATAACAAAATTCACGTGCCCTTGCAACTTCTGCCAAGGGAGATCGAAACCTAGGATGATCACTAATGTAAAGGAACACTTGATAAGATTTGGGTGGCACGGCCTACATTTCGAATTTGGACAAGGCCAAATCCCATTAATGAATCTTATGAAGAATGGGTAGCAATTACACAGAAAGGTATGCAAGGAAGGGTAGTGTAGATGGATGAGGGTGTTGAGATGGGAACCGTGTTGAAGCATTTAATATAGCTTGACCATATGATGGATGGGCCATCACAAACCCAAAGGCAATCAATTTTAGATGAAATGGCCAACATTCATGTTGTCCAAGAGGTGTTTTCAATTTGTGGATGAACTTGCAACAATCTTTGAAATTTTTCTTGGCATCTTTGAAGGCAATGCAAATAATGAACCGACCTCAAATATAATGGAGATGCCAATTGAAAATGATGAGGCCATTGGGGTAAAGATAGTTGGGTTGCAAGAAACATGCTAACCATTGTATCCAAACATTCATTCCATAAAGCTTGCAACTACAATGCTACTAATGAACATTTGTATAGTTCATGGGATTAATAATAAGTTTGTAAATGAAATGTTGTCATTTTTGCACAAGTATTTACTCCCAGCAGACAATTGTTTCCCTTCAAATATGTATCATGCAAAAAGTTTGACAAAAAAGTTAAGCCTAAACTACAAAGTTATCCATGGATGTCCAAATGGGTGTGTGTTGTTCCGAGGGATGTATGGAGAAATGGAAACTTGCCCAAAAGTGCGAAGTAGCATGATATAAGGACATTAGTCGGGTGAAGGTGCCAAATAAGGTTTTTTGTCACTTCCCTTTCATTCCAAGATTAAAACGGATGTTTAGGGTCCCTATCTTATCAGATCTCATGGTGTGGCATAATGGTAACAAGAGCACTGATGGCTTGGTTTGGCATGTGGCTAATATCGAAACTTGGGCACATATTGATGTTAGGTAGCCAAAGTTTGTAGCTAAACCTCATAACATGAGATTAGGATTGGCTATGGATGGAATGAATCCATTTAGTGAGAAGATTTCTAATTGGTCTACCTGGCCAGTCCTATTGTTCAATTATAATCTCCCACCATGTCTTGTCACCAAAAAGTTTTTTGTGTGTTAGATTTGATTATTCCTAGGAAAAAACAGTGAAAATGCATAATATTGATGTTTACATGGCACCCTTAATAAAAGAGTTATAAATGTTGTGGAGGGGGGTTGCAGCATATGATGTGGCAATGATGCACCCCCACACTCCTTGAAAGACTCAAATGCAAGCTCGAAAGTTAAAACAATGAAAGAATAAATAGTTGAAATACATTCCTTAACTTGTAGCACTTTGGGGTAGAGGTGCGTGTTAAAGATTTGGGATGGGGATTAGGACGAGTGATAAGCGAGTCAATTATTCACATGGATTTGCACAACCCAAACAACAAGTTGGTTAATGCATGGTTGGAGCATTTTTGGTGCACGGACGAATCACGAACATACACGAACTCCCAAGACTCACCATGACTTGGACTTGGGGAAGCCACCACCTTCCCCTTTATAGTATTTTTTGTGATTAGCCATAGGGGCTACATTCAAATGTCATTTTGTTTCGGGACTCCCAAGTTGGGAGTTTTGAAATTCCCAAAATTGGGACTCTTAACACTTTGGAAGGCCATAATTTCTTGTGCAAATCTTCGATTGAGGTGAGGTCTAAAGAAAAGTTGTATCCCTCATTGAGAACTTTTTAAAAATATGTGACATGCCACCTAAACGCATGTATTTCAGGGCAATTCCTGACTTTTAATGGTTAGGAGTAAAATTGGCACTTCGATTCCCGGCCCTTTCTTTTGACCATGACTTGTGTTTTAAGTACTTAAATGGGTCATGCAAGCCCATTTTAAACATCTAAGTTTCAAAAGATTTGCAATGGTATGAGGAATTCTTTAATCCAATGAATTTTGGCCCTTGAAATACCTCTTTGAAGATTTAAGAGTCCATCAAAAATCCAATTCCCAAAGTGGGAGCGCACTTGGGAATGTGCGAGTTCATTCCCTCACATTCTCTTACATTCCTGGGAATGTGAAATGTGATTATCAAATTTCCCTCTCGGCTCACACCTTTGCAAACCTTTGCCTTGGTCGTGAGCCCAAGGTTAAGGTTGTAACAAGCAAAGCCTAAAGGGGTAAGGAACTTCACTTTAAGAGAAATATTGATGTGGACTATCCACAATTTCCCAACATACGAACTTGTGGCTAGATGTGTGCACCATGGTTATAAAACTTGTCCAACTTGTGGACTAGGTTTGACAGTTCGCCATTCTTTGGAATTGGGTAAGGTTGTATATGAAGGATCTTGTCAATGGTTGGTGAGAGGACACCCATATAAAAGGAATCGAAATCCAACCCACTTTAGTGGAAAAGAAAACCATAGGAGTAGACTTGAACCTATAATAACTAGTGCTACTTTGAAAAGTGCAATAAAATATGAAAAATGGTTGGGAACTGGAAACACAACAAGCTCAAAAGGTGATCCATCCAAGTTTAGTGGCATAAAGTGGCGCAATGCCCTTTATGATCTACCCTATTTTGAAATATGTATTGCTTAAACCAAATTCTACAAAATTTAGACCTTACATCTTAAGTCTGCAATTTGAAAATTTTGATTTTAGTCAATGTAGATGTTCATATATCCTTGCGGGTTATTAGTAAAATATAATTGGTATATTTGTTTTCCAAATCTGGGAAGACAATTTTTTATTCTTGAAATTTATGTGGTAGTTTTCAAATGTTACATAGGTTGTTATGAGTATTCTAGGTTGTGACTTTTAGGGCATCAAATTTGTACTAGTGATGTTACATCTTTGAAGTGATTTAAATGTTGAATTGGTGCCATTTTTGGTCTGATTGAATGTTTATTGGTTTTTAATGCATTGACATGTCAATGCTTGTTAATTTGGCACACTTTGGATGTTATGCGCATTGAGAAAAACATATATGAAAGTATAATTTGCACCATTTTTGGTTAGAAAGACATTATCAAGGTTAAACAAGACATGCAAGCTGAAAGCATTCAACAACACTTATGGTTAAGACGACATCCTAATAACCAACACAAAATCTTAAAACCGCATGCATCATATGTCTTGACAACAAATGTATTAAACATTTTTTTGTTGAGGGTGGGTTCAATGAAAGTTCCCACAAATTATGGTGTTTCATTCACTAAACATGTTGCAAATAAAAAACTAGGTTCCATGAAATCACATGACTACCATATGTTGATGCAACAAGTGTTGCCTTTGAGCTTGCAAAGGCTTATGGTGATGGAGCCATAGAAGGCCATTATGAGGCTTAGTTGTGTCTTTTGATAGGTTTGTGTGAAGGTTTGGAACCCTTCCGACGTTCCAAGTCTGTGAAAAAATGTGGTAGTTACATTTTGCTTGATAGAAAAGAAGTTTTTGTTAGCGTTACTTGACATAATGACACATTTGTTGTTGCATGTAGTAGATGAGTTGGATGTTTGTGGGCTAGTTCATAATTGATGGATGTACCCTACGGAATGGATGATGAAGGTTTTGAAGGATTATGTTTATTCAATGGTGCAACCAAAAGGGTCAATGGTCGAAGGCTATGTGTTAGAGGAGACATTAGGGTTTGTGACTAAATATTTGCAAGAATTTGAACATGTGTCAAGGAGAGTTTGGGATGCAGAGGAAGAAGGAGTTTTTGGAGAAGTATTGGAGGGTGTTCCTACAAAATTTGTGCTTAGTCCCATTCCACAAGATCTTGCACATGATTATGTGTTAACAAATACTGAACTTATGGGCCCATGGATACATTGAGTTCCCTACTTTGAATTCATGGGATTTATGTGTTAAAGGGTTTGTTATTACCTAAATGTTGGACCCTAAAATGGCACATTTGGATGGAATAATCGTTTGGTTTGTTGTGATGTGTTATGTAGTTGCTGAAGGTATCAAATGCATGGATTGTGCCTTAGTTGCTTAACATTAGAATGCACAATTGACATTATTGAAGCTTTCAACACCTTCATGTACATGTTGTATGTCATGACGTACTTGTTGATAACCTAATTCCATATGTGCATTATCATGCTAGTTGCTCATTCTATTTATAATGTAAGGTTTAATACCTATAGATACTTGGCCAATAGGTACAACCCTAATTGCTAGGTACTTCATCACTTTTTATATTGTTGTTGTTGCATAAAATACAAGGATGAGAAGGCACGAATTGAGGCTTGTAGAATTGAATTTGAAAATGTTTGGCTATCAAACCCTAATACAAGTGCCCAACTTGTGGTATTTCTTTCACACTTGGAAGGAAATTGATGTGATGGTTAAGTGGGTGAGGGATGCCATTCGAACCCATCGATGTGCTATGACTTCTCATTTAAACATAGATCTAGTGTTGTTTTCAAGCCCCCCCAAGTTTCATTGCAATGAATTACAAGAAAATGAAGGTATATAGGAACCACTTTAAAGTGGATGATGAATAGACTCGTCTATTAACTACATATGATTTTGGTGTTGCATCTATTTTCCAACAGTCACAAGGTAATGAGGACGATGTGTTTGATCAAATCCAATATGTTGAGACCTTAAAGCAAGTTCTACAATTGGACTATGGTTTGATGTTTTCACCAATTTTTTATTTTGTTGTAGTTGGGTGAAAAATGGGACTGACAATAGAGGCAACCTCATTTATAAACAAGATGAGGCAGGTTTTTTATTTGCAAATTTTCATCACTTGTTGCATGAATTTGATGAACCCTTTGTTTTTCCTTCACAAGTTCAACAAATGTTTTTTTGGAGTGAACCAAAGACACCTTGGTGGAAGGTTGTATTGGGGAGGGAGCCTAGAAGTCGACAAGTTGTTGTAGACAATATGATGATAACATTAAGACTTCTTGTGTCGTGTATGGGCTAAAAACTCCATTGGACTTTCTAGATTTAGAAACTAGTAAAACATTGGTAGGTGTAATAGAATTGAATAGAGAATAAAGTCTCATGGTTGCTCAGGCCTTATGTAATAGCTTAGGAATGGATGATATGGTGTGATTTTAAATGTAAGCATTTGCATGATTCATTTCGGATTGTTTTCTTTACCTTTTTCATTTTTGATTATTTTATTTGGACAATTCATTTTAGAGTGTAATGGAATTTTTTGCTTGTCAAATGTGGATATTGTAGCTCTTTTTTTGGTTTATATATAAATTTGTTGTATAAGATTACAATATTCAATATTTTGATTACACGTTTTATCTTTTTTGTTTTTAAAATCTCAAATGTTTTCAAGCATGAATTCTTAAGTCCTAATTAATGTAAATCATACTATTTGATTAAGGCATGATGATTATTTGTAGCAATGCATTTATGGTTGTTCATTCAATGGAAAATAATGTGGTAACATGATATGTTACACAATGAAACATGTAATAGTGGTCACAATTGAAAGACATTGTAAACCCATCCGTATGATAAATATATGATGCATCCATATTGTTATCTATTATTTATCCATGGATCTATGTGCAAAAAAGACCTATAGTTAATAATAACATGGAAAACCCATGAGTATAAGCAATAAGACCCATGGATAAATTCATTTAATTCATAATACCTTATTTCTTAAAAATAAAATGTGCATCATGTGTGATCTAATATGGTTTTTTGTACATGTGGCATAATATATACTATAATTGCAAAAAAAACCCATTGTAATTACAAAAACAACTATGATATCATCCATCAATTGATGAAATATTATTCCTTTTCATCCATATTTTGCCCTAAAACATCTGCAATTGTAACATGTAGTCACATCTATGACAAAAACATAATTTCACTTCTCCTGTAGTCGTAGGTGTAACTATTATGACTTGCAACTAACCTAACACATAGGATTAAGAGAATTATAATCACAAAATTAGTTCATTTGGACATTAGTTGCGTAACAGTTGCAAATGGATGGTTGAAATGGATAATATTTCTTCTAGTGTAAGATTTTTTATGAATGTTATTTATAAAATTAGTTTACCAACAACCTTATGCATGTTAGATTTGAAGGTTGTATGAAAATGTTATGGCAATTGGAGCAAGGGGGGTCAAATTATCAAAAAATGTGAACTTCCAACTAAAACAAAACATAATACAACACTTCTTCACATCTTGTTATGATAAGTACATTGATTTTTTCAACATCTTTTGGTATTAACTAAGTGGACACACAATGCCATAGATTCTTTAAACGATTCATTACTTTTCATTGAACCACATCTTAACTTATTAAATGATGCACTCCCAAGCTCCTTGATAGACTCAATTGTAAGTCTAAGGTGAAAACAATAGAAGAGTAAGGAATCGGGACACGTTCTCTGGCTTGTAGCACTTCGGGGTAGAAGGGCGTGTTGGAGCTCTGGGATGGGGACTAGGAAGATTGACAAGTAACTCAATTACTCACACAGACTTGCACAAACCAAACGACAAGTTGGTTAATGCACAGCTGGAGCACTTTTGGTGCACGAACGAGTCACGGGCAAACACGGACTTACAAAATTCACCACGGCCCGGACTTGGGGGAAGCCACCACCTTCCCCCTTATAGTCTACTCTATGCCTGGCCACGGGGCCGGCACCCAAATGTCATTTTGTTCCGGGACTCAAGTGGGAGTCTCGAAATTGGGACTCCTGCAACTTTGGAGGCCCATAATTTTGTGTGTAGACCTCCAATGGAGGTGAGGTTTGAAGCAAAGTTGTAGCCTTTGTTAAGAAATTCCCAACGGTATGTGGCACACCACCTACACGCAAGGAAATTGGGGCGATTCCCAATTTTTAGTGGTCGGGAGTCAAATTGACCATTTGACTCCCGACCCTTCTTTTGGCCATAACTTATGTTTAAAGTATCCAAATGGGTGATGCGAGCCCATTTTAGACATCTAAGTTCCAAGAGCTTTCTAGTAGTATAAGGAACTTCTCAATGCAATGAGTTTTGACCCTTGCAATTGCCTTTTGAAGCTTCAGGAATCCATTGGGACTCCAACTCCCAAAGTGGGAGCTCATTTGGGAGTGTGGAGGTTCATTTCCTCACATTTTCTTGCATTCCCAGGAGCATGAAATGTGACTCCCGAATTCACTCTTGGTTCGCACCTTCGTAAACCCTTGCCTTGGTCGCAAACCCAAAGCTAGGGTTATGATAGTGGAACTACTATGTAACTTTCTTTCTACAAATAACCTTTCTTTCTAAGGTTGAATCTAGGAAATATGTTGATGTAATTCCTTGTCACAACCCTAGCCTTGGGTTCGTGACCAAAGCAAGGGCTTGTGAAGGTGTGAACCAAGAGTGAGCTCGAAAATCACATTTCATGCTCCCGGGAGTGCAAGAGAGTGTGTGGGAATGAACCTCCACACTCCCAAATGATCCCACTTTGGGAATTGGAATCCCAGTGGTCTCTTGAATTTTAAAGGGCGATTGTAGGGGTCAAAACTCATTGTATTGAAAAGTTCCTTATATCATTGGAAAGTTCTTAGAAAGTAGATGTTTAAAATGAACTTTCATGACCCATTTGGGTAATTAAAACACAAATTATGGCCAAAAGAAGGGATGGAAGTCAAATTGGCAATTTGACTCCCAACCATTAAAAGTTAGTAATTGCCTTGATTTCCTTGTGTGTAGGTGGCATGCCACATACCGTTGGAAAGCTTTCGACGAGGGCTACAACTTTCCTATAGACCTCACCTCAATCAAAGGTATTCACACAAAGTTATGGGCTTCCAAATTTGCAAGAGTCCCAATTTTGGGAATTTCGAGATTCCCACTTGGGAGTCCTAAGACAAAATGACATTTGGGTGGGAAGGTGGTGGCTTCCCCCAAGTCCGGGCCGTGGTGAGTCTTGTGAGTCCATGTTTGTCCATGGTTCGTCCATGCACCAAAAATGTTCCAATTATGCACTAACTAATTTGTTGTTTGGTTTGTGCAAGTCCTTATGAGTAATTGAATTGCTTGTCACTCTTCCTAGTCCCCATCTCGGAACTTCAACACGCCCTTCTACCCCCAAAGTGCTGCGAGCCAAAGAACGTGCCCCAACTTCTTATCCTTTCTTTGTTTTCACATTTAGACTCATAGTTGAGTCTACCAAGGAGTTTGGAGGTGCATCATCCACCCCCAAATGAATTTTGTGAATTGCATGTCTCTAAGTTGAAAGGTGTGCAATGATTTTCACATTGTGCAATAAATTATTATCATATAAATTTTTTACCATCAAAATTATTTTATTAAAAAAATCCTTTACCCAGTCCTTTGCAAAATTAACCACATCTAACACAATTACTATTCAAGTTCAAACGTCTTATATTAAAACCAAAACTCAAAATTAAATTTAATGAAATTTTAATTTTAATTCTTCAACATTCATATTAGTTGTTTAGCACAACTTGGAATGATTAACATAGCTTTTAAATGTTCCAAAAAAAAAGTAATTTAAAAGTTCACAATTTTCACCAATATTCAACATGGTTTTCGGTTCTTAGATGTGTATTTGCACATATTACCAATCTACCAACATACTAATTATCTACTTATATATTACCAACTCCCTACCTACCTACCTACCTATTTATTACCAACTTACCTATCATTAACCTTGCAGAAGCTACCTGTCATGACCTATTTAACTAGTAACCAACCTATGCATTATCAACCCCCAACCTACCTACCTTGCTACTTATTAATTAACACCCCTAACCTACTAACCTACCTAAAAAAACCTACATACTTACAACCTATCGACCTATTATGTCTTACCTATTTAACAATTAATGCCAACCCCCATTCCACCTACCAATTTGTACTAACTAGACCTATTATTTACCTAGGTCTATTAATTACTTATGTATTTGTTGAAAACCTACCTATTACTAACCCCAAACCTATATATCACCTACCTACTTTTACTACCCTAACTACCTACCTCTACCTATTGATTATTACCTACTTACCTACCTATATCTAGCCTACAACATGTACCTACATATTCCTTACCTATTATCAACCTCAACTTGCCTACTTACATGTCTAAGGGAGGCCTCGATGTTTAGTACATTCCTAGGGGGATTACACATCTACACATCAGCATTTGACACATATGTACATAAAATAATATTTTCAGTGATTAAAATCTAGCACATATAACATGTAACAAACCATGTCAACCATTGAAAATTCTCATAATATTTTCATTTTTATTTTCAATGTATGATTTCAAGGATGTCAATTATCAACCCATCATTCAGAGAAATTTGATTTAGCTTTACTTGTAATCCTTAGATTGAACCATGTGTTTGGTTATGGTTACTAGATTGGAGTTGAATGGGTGTTGTTTTATTGTAGGTGATGACTATTTACTAACTGTCAATGTTGAACCCATCACATGTTGAATCTATGTCAACTTATGAATCTTATGCTTGAAGACTTCCATGTTCAATTTTCACCTTTGATGTGCTTGCAAGTTGAACATGGTGTGATAATATCAAGTCGTATTAACATCACATGCACGTTGTTTTGGTGTGTCAATAAATTGGTTTGCATATAATGATTTATATTTTTTAAACGTATAGATGGTTACATGAATCATTGATATGCACGATTTGTCTCTTTTGTAACAAAATATTCAATTTCAAGTTACGAAATTGAAAGTTTTTAAATTTATCTAGTATATGATTATTGATGGGAATGTCTTACTATTTGCATTCAAACATATTGGTCACAATGTTTCAACATCATGTTTACATGGTTAGGAAGAAAATGGATTTTCACATGGAATGTCTTTAATTGGTATGTTTCTTGTAGCAATCATTGGACACCATCCAAAATGATAAATTCATTTTTGGTCTCCAAATTTATTATTGTGCATTGCCAACCCCAAGCTATGTTGATGGAAAAGTGCATCATGAGAATTTGAGAGCATGTTCTCCTTCTATCTCTAATGCATGGAAATAAAAGTTAAAAATAAAAATAAGTTTTTGGCCTTGATTGGGGTGTTGATTAAATCCACGAGCTACATGTTCAAACCCTTTCAAAGTTTTTAGAATTTAACCTTGGAGCCAATTGCAAACCCCATTAGTTGGCACATGTGATGTATCCAATTGACAATAATATGTTGCCAACAAGGCAAACTAACCAAAAACCATAATATGCATGCCATTTAACATGAATGAACAAAAGGAACTTAATGGAGTCGTGCATTACAATTTACAATGCAAGATATGCAAGATAGAAAGGTTCCTTCTATTGGTTGAAGATTAAATCAATAGGATTGCGTATATAAAAAGAACTGAGGAGTTCAATATGCCGTGATTAAAATTAGACCCCTACAATTTGAAACAAAACAATCTATTCAAGTTAACATGTTGCAGTGTTAGTACTTGGGGTTTGGGGATCTTTATTGAAAGATAACATGAATGTGAAGTTAATTCATATGGCAGAGGAAGGAATGACAAGTGTGGTATAATGAGCAAAGTGGAATGGAGGAAAGACATTGCAAAAAGACAATTTTCATATTGATGTGTTAGTATGTTGGGCAATGGGTGCATTGTGAAATGTATTACTTAATCTAAAGTTGTCATAAAAGGTACATTGGCTAAGCAAACCATGCTTTTGGTTATTAAGGTAGTGGGTGTAGGTTGGATGGCCTTGCTTGGGCAATGCAAGATTTTTCGTGACCTGGACTTTAGAAGAGAATTGATGAAATATTTTCTTTACATTCATGTCTGAAAATAACGTTAATATTAGAGTTATGACATAATTAGAAGCCATTAGGGCAGTTTGTGTGAAAATTAGGGTTTTCATTTCTCTTTTCTTCAAGGTTTGTGAAATTAATTTTGGTATTTAGAGACTTATGACATAGTTAAAAACCATTTACATTATTTGTGTGAAAATTAGGGTTTTCATCTCTTTCTTCTTCAAGGTCTATTTATGGGCCAAATATTCAGCATGGTTTGGAACAAAGTGATAATATCACCAAACCTCAAGCTTGCATGATATGTTTATTGTGACCTACTTGGGAATGTTAATTAATGTACATTCAAAAAATATTCATTCATATACACAAAATCTTTATCTATCTTTAGAGAGTTCCATTTGTGAACTTATAATGATATATTAGTTTCAATAACATTACATGTGCAAATACATTTTTTGCTTTGATTTGCTCCAAATAGTCCAAACCAATGAATGGTTCTTGTACCAAAAAGTTATATATGACATGGTAAGATTTATTATAAATCCAAGGCCCATTTGATTTGATTTTGAAATATTCACAATTCTGGGTAATTTCATGGAGTATTGGATTTGATACAATGGCAAGCACAGTCCATCCTAAGATTATTATCAAATTCCATAAGTGAGATATTCAATCTTTTCCATCAATTACATCATTTTCAAAACTTTTGCATTTTGAAATGAGGTCATTTCTTTCATGAAGGATGCATTTGCTTTTTAAGAAAGGACATTTGCAACATTAATAACTATTCGTTGAATTCCCCTATGCTTGAAATGCCACAAATTTAAATGCAAGTGGACCACATTCCAAATATTATATGAACAATAATCATCTAGATGTGATGTACTTGTTGTTTTGTATAATAACTTTCTCCAAATGAGTTTTCATTGTAAAAATTAATTGCTTAAAGATGAATTAAGGTTAGATCAATTGCTTGTGCTCTAAACTTTCACCATAGCCAATATAATTCGCTTTGAAAAAATCCCTAAATATATTTAAGCTATGAAATAATTTATTGCAATACCACATATTCTATATTGGGGAACACAATATCACTTGTTTGTAAATGCAAACATAATCATTTTTTACTAACCTCCATTAGTTCTGTTTATTTGCCTCATAGACTCATAGCATAACATGAATGATTCCTACAGAGATGTTGAAGTTGGAGTGGCAAACGATGAAAGTGGTACAATGAAAATTGACGCGGAGAACCCCACCTTTAAAACCTTAGCACAAGAAGACATTCATGAAGTTCAGGCCTACCAGCCTTTTCGATCCAACTCCATTGATGACAAATATTTTAAAGCACCGATTATTGTTCCCACAAAGGTATGGTATTTCCAAATTTGTTAGAATTTTTTCAAAATAATGTTAAACCATCATGTTACAAGTGATTATTCCTATTGGGATATAGAATTAGCTTAAAGTATTTGAAAATTGGATGAGATGTTTGACAAACCAACAATAAAATGTCTTTTGGAAATCCATGATTCATTATGTAACCTTCACTTATGTGTGCCAAATAGAAACATACCAAGTGGCAAACAATAATATTTGCATACAAAACTCTTGGGATCGTGTTTGGAGACCTAGGAACATCACCTTTATATGTATACCCTTCCATAATGTTTGCTTCTACACCGAATGAAGAAGATTTTTTAGGAATTTTGAGCCTCATATTTTGGACTTTAAGTCTTATTGGAGTTTTCAAGTATGTATGGGTTGTCTTACAAGCTGATGATCATGGTGAAGGTATTGTTTTCTTAAAACATTTTGTTGTTTCCAAACCACCTTATTTTGAAATAACTTGTCCATTCTTTGGGATGAAAAATGTTGATGCATGAAAACATAAACCAAGAAAAAAACACTTCTATTGAATTTTAATTGGGTGTTCTCCAATTTTAATAGTAATGGAGAACTAAATTAAAACTTTATGTGAAAATCAATTATAATTGTACGATCTTGGTTTATCAACTGTCAATTATATAGAATTAGCTTAAAGAAGTTATGTAGTATATACTACAAGTATTTTGTAATTGACATTCATAAATCTATAGAGGTGATTAACATGAATAGGTGGTACATTTGCATTGTATTCCCTTCTTTGCCAACATATGAGAATGGGAAACAATGCAAGGAAATTAAGCGAACATTCCGCAAAATCTGATAGCCAACTATCACACTTTCATAGAATTGGAGACTCAATGGTTGGAGGCAACAAAGTTAGGGTTTGGTTGGAGGGCAACAAGAAAGCACGACAAGTTCTCCTGGCAGTAGTCATGATGGGGACATGCATGTTGATTGGTGATGGTGTGCTGACTCCTGCCATTTCAGGTGAGGACTGTTCAATTACATAATCATCATTATCTTTGATTTATTTGTTACAAAGCTCGGATTCACTCCCCTTATTCCCCCCTCTCTTGAATTTTGTGACATCAAGAATTTAGTGATTGAAAAAAAAAAAAAAAACCAAAATTATTTTAATTTACACTTTTTAATAAAAATTTTTATAAAAAGTTAAAAAAATATAAAAATAATAAATAATTTTTTAATAAAATTGTTAAAATTTAATTTTTTACTTTTTAATTTTTTTACTTTTAAATGGGATTTTTTTTTCCAAATTTAAAATTAAAAAAATTTTGTTTTTTTTTTTTTTTTCAATCA
>Ga0116227_10006855_pt1 | contig 22728 bp, 13 predicted proteins | sample S1TSphgellanicum_FD_89693 | JGI IMG/M metagenome (GOLD analysis project Ga0116227, IMG submission 89693) | Host-associated microbial communities from peat moss isolated from Minnesota, USA - S1T2_Fb - Sphagnum magellanicum MG | ecosystem: Host-associated > Plants > Peat moss > Unclassified...
CTTTGCCATTTCCCTCCGGACCTGCAATAAAATGCAATTGTATCTGTAAAGCTGCTACAGTACCTGTCTTGTTCAAAAGTTCAAGGTTAAATGAAAACAGAAACCACCCACCCGCTCACAGAAACCACCCATTTGCTCACTCAGAGAAGGATAAACAACTGGTAGATATTCCACCTGTATAGAACAAAACCCATGACCCCAGTAAGTAATCAAAACACGACAAGGCAAATAAACTGAAATAAACGGTAATTTACCTTAACTGTATCATACATGAGGTTTTGCAGAGACAAGTTCTGCTGTCACTAAACAGGTTCAGCTTCTGAAGTTTCATAGAGGAAAAGAAACTCAGGCAGGTGATAAAGATCTAGTCACACACACAATCAGCGTACTAGGTCATAGTGCATTCCTCCATGAAATTGTGGAATTGTGTCAGCATCAGGAAGAGCAGATTCAACACAGAGATGTCACCCCTGCAAACATTTTACTACAATACTACATCAGTAATCATGAATGTGAAGCTTCTGTGGCCCTCCAAACAAACATTCTGGTTGCAATCAAAACAGGGTCATAATATTAGGTACCACCATAGGGTTTAGGGTTTCGGATCTAAGGTTTAGGAAGTGACATCATTATGAAAATCAGGGTTAGAAACAATTGTGCATTTTGGGCCTTACCATGAATTGTCGAAGTGGACAAAGGGATAGCGGATGACTACTGGTTGGATCGGGAGTCCAGGAGTAAATGCTCCCAATTTGAAGTGGATCAAGGCTCTTCCATTTGTGGGTAGTTGCTTCTGGAAACAGCAACACCAGCAGGTAGTCGTTGCAAGCAGCTTTTCTCTGCATCAGGCAGATGATTTTCCCATGTCATGAAATTCCAGCACTGTAAGTCTGAGATGAAAAGATTGAAGGAAGAATTGAAACAAAAAAATCAGATTGTTCACAAAGCTAAACCTTGAGTTATCTGCAAATTGTTCATTTTTTCTAAACCCTAAAACTACTCAATGTTGACAATCTTCTTATGCAGCTTGAGCTTTCATATGGACATGAATGATAACAATATCCCATGTTACTTTCTCTTTTTGCCTCATGTTTTATTTGTTATAACACTATCATTCTACATGCCAAAACAAACTCCCACACCTAAAAGATACGAATCTAAAACTGCCCACATACAAGATTGATTTTTTTGGTCACACTTTCTTTTATAAAATCATACCCTTTATTTTCAATGGATTCATGAAATTATCTACATATATCTTTAGTTCAAAGGATACCTAGTTATGGGTTTCTTGTGTCTTTTTGGTGAAAGCACACTTAGGGTGAATCACTTTTCACCACAAAAAAATGATGTATAACAAGTATCATGATACATAGTAAGTTGAAATTTTGATGACATCCTTTGACTATTCTAAACACAAACAAAAGCCTTTAGAATTTGCTTGACAATATTTTGAAATTCAAAGTTCATTTTGAGTCAAAATTAATCTTGATTCAACAATTAGATGAAGAGAATTGGATAAGATCAATGAACATATCATATATAACATACATTTTTTTAACGGATGTAGAGCTTCATATTTGTGGTTCATGAAACACTACCAAATAAAAGAAAATTGAAAAAATAATGCAATGTCCACCTATAAAATCTCTTATTTTTTCATATGTAGTGGGTTTTTTTAATAAAAGACATTATTATGCATTTATTGCAAAAAAAGTTTTAAAAACATAATTTTTGAATGGATTTTCAACCAAAAATTCTAAAATTCTAAATGGTTTTAGATTTAATTAATGTGTGTTGATGTCATTCACCACAAAAAAATTCAACAGAAAATTTCTACCCACAATCTTAGTTTTGAAATATATTTAATTGTTCATACTTTGTGACATGTATTATTTCATCACATATATATTCCATAGGTTCAAGTTCTTCAAGATTTGGTATTTTTTAAAACAATAAAATTAAATTAAATCTAAAGTTAATAAAATATACTTAAGACAAGCAAAACTAATCCAATATGTGATCTCTAGATGTTACCAAAAAAATTAAATGCAAAAATATTGTATTTGTGACAACAATTTTTGGGGGCTTTAGTGTGCTTATGCCCTTTTTGCCCCTTTTAATCCAACAAAGATCTTAGCATTGGAATGCATCCCGACTCGTCTTTCCTACATGCCCCAAGCACTAAAGCTTAAACCTCTTCATAATGTCATCACATTTTAACATCAATCTCCCATAATTTTGGTTGTTCTATATACCTTGATCTAAATTCAATTATTAGGCACATCAAAAGAAAATTCTAACATTATCATTTTAATTCAAAACATAACATCTTAGAAGCAACAAACATTTATCTTTTAAGAAATCTCAACATTTGACTCAATATGTTTATTTCCATTCTACGGTCTAAAGATTTAACTTCTAATGCAATCTCCTCACTTCAAAGTGCCTTCTTACATCCTATTGCCCCCATTATATCTCCATCAACCAACATTGAAGTAGTTCCTTCACCTACATCATTAGCCACAATTATTCAATGCACTCTCTTCACAACATCAACAACATTCCCATAAAAATAAGAACACCTACAACACAAACAACATACACACAAACATAAAATATGCACAACACCCATGTTCTTTCCATGTAAACTTTCATTGTAGCCATAGTAATTTTTAAGAAGAAGACATTTGATGTGTGCAAATTTTTCACTTTTAACAAATAGCTAATAGCAATGTCCCAAAACACTTAACCAAGCTCCATTCATATTTTTCCATCATTAGTTCATATCACCTTAAAAACTTTCTTTTCACATTACCAAAAATTTGCTTGCCATGTTGATTTGGGTCACATTTTCACCTACACAAAGGCTAACTTTACAAGTTTACACCCATGTTGTGCTTGTAAATATAAATAACCATCTATATGTTGTGTATAATTGTGTAAAAGTAAATAATTGACACTTACATGACAATTGTTTTTACATTTACACACCCCCATGTAAGTTTCTAAAGCATGTAAATCTTGTGTAAAATGACTAGGGTTAGGGGTATTTGTTTTTTTGGCTTGGATTTCATTTGCTACCATTGCCAACCCTCCTCATATGAATTTTTGCCTTCTTGTTTGCTTGTTCAAATGAACACCATGCTTGGCTCCCATTTCCTTTTGTCATTTAAAAATTCCATTGTGGTTATCATGGTTGTGTTAATGCTCCCCATCATGTGTTTCATGTTGCATAGGGAGAAGTAGCAAGGACACAAGGAGCATCATGCTTCATAACTCTTCTTCACCTTTCTTTTTTGTTCCATGTGAACACCATGTTGAGCTCCCTTTCCCCTTCGTATTTTTATGTTCAACCTTTTTTGTTTTATTGGTTCATCATAGTGGTCATGCTTGTGCATTGTGCTTTCTTTTGTGTTGTTTTGTGTTGCATATGGAGGAGAAGCAAGGACATGAAGAGTGCCACCCCTACAATTTTTTTCCCAACCTTCATTTTTCACTTCATGTGAACACCACACCTAGCTCCCTTTTCCTTTTGTGCTTTTGTGTTTATGTGAGTTCTTTATTATGGCCATCATGGTTGTGTTGGTGCTCCCCATTTTGTTATTTCATGTTGCACGTGGAGGAATAATAAGGATGCAATAAGGAACATTGACCCTTGTATTTTGCCTTTTGTATTTTGTTTCAAGTGAACACAACACCTTCCTACCCCTCCCTTATGTGTTTTTATGTTTCACATTCAAATTTTGCTCTTCAATTTGTCATTTGTGGTCATGTGCAGTGTTCCCAATCGCATTATTTTGTGTTATGTGATGAACAACATGGACATGAGGAATGTTGACCCCTAGTTTTTTTTTTTCAACCCTTGTCTTTTACTTTAGGTTGAGTTGCCCTTCCCCTTTGTGTTTTTTTTTTAAGCCTTTGTGTTTTACTTTTTAGTTCATCATGGCAATCATGGTCATGTGTTGTGTTGGTTCTCCTTGTTGTGTAGGGAAGAGTAATAAGGACATGAGGAGCATTGCTCCCCCTAGTTTTTCCTAACTATCTTCTACCAAATAGGTGAATGCCATGCTTGATTGTTCTTATCCTCTGCACTTTTTTGCATGCGTTAGTTTTTCATTGTGGTTGTTATGGTCATGTTAGTGTTCCCCATTGTGTTGTGGTGCTACCAATGGAAGAACAATGAGCATGTGAAAAATGCCACCCCCCTTGGTGATTTTCAACAATCACCTTTCTCAACTTTTTGTCACACTATTGACCAACCCACTTCAAAGCTTGCAATGACATGAATTATTTTTTCCAACAACTTTAAATAAGTTACATTTTATTTTTTTCACAATCCCTTTTGTCACATTTTGAAAGGCTAGCTTCATTTAGTTTTATATGAAAAATGACATGTGCTGAAAAATAATTATGTATTTTGTACATTAATAATTTCTTGTTTTTGCTTTATGAATAGGTCCATCATATGGCAAGTGGGGGTGAAAATTTGCACTTGGATGCCATAGACCCAACAACTTTGAACAATGTTTATTTGGATTTGCTAAATGAAAATCTTTTTTAAAAATCCTTGCTTCCAAATCGTCCCACATTTGGAAACACCCAAGCTTCTTCCTCCACATGTGTTAACATAGACACTAAGACTTCAACCATTCATGAAAATCTATTTGTAGAATCTTTGAAAATTTTGCATATACACACCAAGTTCTAGACTCTTTTTCATTGCAAATCCATAACAAGGGTTTTTTTTTTTGTTGTTTACAATAGGGCTTACCCTAATACAGATATGGTGCAACAAATTTTTTGTACCATATTTTTTCCTCAAGATTCTTTCCATTCATTAATTGAAAACTTGAAAACAAAAGGGGGAAAAGGGCATTGTGCATAGAACAAAAACTACAAGACAAATTATGTGAATAAACATGTTGATGTTGAACATGCATCTCTTTTGATAGCATATCTTATTGAAATTGCTAGGGGTGAAGGGATCACAATTGTGCACCAATGGGGAGGCCATGGAGCAACTCCCTAACAAAAATAGCCTAAGATGACCCCATGTGCAATCTTTGCATTTTTTAGAGTGCTTCCCCATACAAGAAACAAAATGAACAACAAAATGGTTGCTTGGAGGATTTAATGTTGCTCATGGCTAAAGGGTATTTCCCCTTAAGCACTTGTGAAAATATTTGGATGTGTAGACTACCATTGTGCTTTGATTTGATAATTGTGTTCCCCTTTTGAAAAACCTTATAAGAGGACATTATTCCATCGATGGTGAAGTAATGTTTGAAAAATAAATAAAGCATTTTTTGACACCACACCAACCACAACTACTACATGACCTTTGGATGAGTACATGTGTAACCGAACATGGGGTGACCGGACAACATTGCTGTTCTTATCCAGATCCTGATTTTGTTTGCACCAGCACTTGACTGGCGGCGCCATCACTTCTCATCACTAAGGCAATGCATGGCGGCTGCTTTGCTTGATCATGGAAACTCACCACTTGAGGAGAACGGCACGGGATCACGGCACAGAGGTACTAGCCTTTATGGTTTGAGGCGGCATGGCGGCGTCGGAATGGGCATTCATGATGGAGGTGAGTGGCAATTGAAGGTGAGATCCTGGGGGTTGGAAAAAGGAAGGGCAGGTACTTTGGAAAGAGAGCAGCAAGCTAAGAGAGGATTTTTTTTGGGAGAGGGAAGAGTTTTTTTTTGCAGAGGAGTTCAGAGCTTTGAGGTTAGTTTTTCACTGATTTTCTTCCGCTGCGTTAGTGACTAAGAAAGAGCCAGCTCCTGAGTGTGGGAAGAATCGGATCCAGTAAGGAATGAGGTTGTAGCACAGAGCAGTTTGGGGAGAATTGCAGGAGATCAATAGTTTGGAGTGGTCTATTTCTAGAGGAGAGCGTGAGAGTGGACAGATAGAAGTCAGGACTTTGTTCGATGTTCTAGGAGGTTGGATGCTTGTGTTGGCGGAGACTTTTTGTGCAAGTCTGAATTATGAAATTCCATCCTGGAAGCCCTTTGCAGAGATTGTGTTTGTAGGAGGCTCAGATGAGTCTGGGTCGGTGAAAGTGTTGTGCATGCTCTATTGATGTGTGAATGCTAAATGCTAGATCAATCATACGCAATGCGGTAGGGTCAGAGGGGTCTGGTTGTTGTCTGGGTCCCTCTCTTTTGGTGACACATGTTCTCTTAACACTTTTACCCTTGTAATTAATTTTCTTTCACCACAATGGGAGCCTCATCATGTAATAATGGGTCTCTTTGAGGCAAATGACATTATGAAAGTTGGTTTGGCAAGGCAATTGAAAGGTTTGCTTGAGAGATTTTAATTCACCTTCAAGATATTGTGTTATGTTAAAGATGAAGATACAAATCTTGGAACTATGACAACAACATTGAAATATGTCGTGACATGTGAAACATTGACATTGCATATGCCTTTCAATTGTTCATGATTTGGGCATGCAATGAGCAAGGCTACCCAATATGTGGCCAATGATGATGAGGTTGCAAGTGGGTTAGTGTCGAATAGTTTGAAGTTTGCACAAGCTTCATTCCAAGTTTGCATTATTTGGCCAAAAAAATTAGGTACATGAATAATCCTTTAACTTTTGCATTCTATGCAAGTTTTAGATTTTCAATCTTACACTAATGTGTGGAGAATTTTTTCTTTGTACCACAGGGAAAAGGTCAAATGATGGAAGTGAATGCATTCAGATTTTGGCTTATTGGAGTATAAATTAACAACACTTGTGAAAACCCATTTTGTTTCAAAGGTGGCCACGTTTCAACAATGTCTTATTAACTGATTAATAGTTGTGATGTGTTATGGTCATTAGACACAAACATTAACTTCTAGATTTCCTTTAACATTAACATGGGCAATTGCTCAAATAGTTTGTGTGAAGTTCTCTCTTTGTTGCACAATAAATTATATAAGAATTATAAGATTGAATTCTTTTCATAAAATTGAAAAAACATTTGATGATAAACACATTGCAATCCAACATGGTGTTAAAAAATGACATTGTCATGTCTAAAAATGGACATTCTAACTTGTAAACACCCATGCATCTTCACAGGTTTTTGTCAATGTTGGCTTGATGCAAAGAACTTAGACTTTCTTGTTTTGCTTATAAAAAATTGGCACTATGACCCTCGTGTGGGTATTGAAGAAGGTCCAAGGGATATGGTGCATTTTGGTGAGGCTAAAGAAAACCTTTTAGATATTCTTGATGTTAAGTTCATTGATACACTTGGTTGCCATGTAAAGGAGTGTTCACAAGATTGGGAAATGTTTCCTTGATCTTGCTTGGAGGACTTAGACCTTGGACTTTTTTTTTTTTTTTTTTTCTATTAAACATTAAGTTATTTGACACTTGGTAATTGGTTGTTTTGAATTAATTTTGATCAAGGGTCACATTGACAATTTGCAAGTTGTCATTCAATGTTTTCATTCCATGTCCCAAGTGCATACTAATTGTTGGAAATTGATACCATACATATCATTCTTGAAATGCAGTGATGAAAATTGGCGAGAAATACCTTAAACCCTAAACCTCATGTCAAAATGTTTTGCAAATTTATTTTTCTTTGTTTTGTAGTTTATGCACAATTTTACATAGTTATACATAGCATGTAAGTGTTGTATTTTACATTTACACTTACATGACATGTATAGGAAAAACTATTATAATAAATATTTATTACTAATTATATAATATATAATATTACTAATTTCTGTAATTACATATGATAGTGATTAATTCCCTTACTAACTACTATAGTAATTTTTTGTAACATGCTCATTAAATAAATAAATAAAAATTATCAATCATAAAAATTATTGTAATTCTTGTAAAATTAAAAAAATTATTACTTAAAAAATATCAACACTTAGTATAAAATTTAATTAGTAACAATATACATATATTATAAATAAAAATATATAATATGTAAAAATTAAATTAAAATTTCTAATTAAAGCATAATTATTAAGAAAAATTAAAATCAGATGAAAAATTTAAAATTAAAAGTTTTAAAAAATGAATAATTAAGTTCAATTATAAATGATGAAACTACTATAATTAATGTATAAATAAAGTAATTACAGTTATTTAACAGTAATTAGACATTAATTCCAGTATTTAAGTTTTATTGTTGTAAAGTTATTAATTATTACTGGAAAAATCTATGCAGTAACAATGATTATGTATTGAAAATAAGTAATTATACATAATAGGTTCAATAGTTTACTCTACTCGAATTTTTACATATACAATAATTACATCAAATTTTAATGTATTAATATTATTATTTTGAAATAGGTTTCTTAATTATAACTTATATTTTAAAAATTAAGAATACCAAGTAAATTTATAAATTATATAATTTATCTTATTAAAATAATTATTTTTTATTATTCAAACATCAAAAAATTTGGTTTAAACTTTTATGTTATGATAATTTTTTAAAATAAATATTTATTTGTTATATGTAAAATAAATTACTTCAATTCAATTACTCTATTCACAAAAAAATTATTTTGAATATTTAAAATTTATAATAATTTAAAACATAAATGAATATTTTAATTTACTCTAATATGATCATGGAACTACATTAATTATCATAATTCCATTAAAATTACTATAAAATCTTAATAAAATTTATAAACTAAAAATCATATTTTTTAATAACTAAGTTTAATTACAAATTATGACACATCTATAATTAATGTATTAATAAAGTAATTAAAATGAGTTTAGAGTAATTAATTTTAATTACTGAAAATATTATTGATTCATCTAAAATTTTATGTTATGATAATACTTTTATTTTAAATAAGTGATTACAGTAATGATCAAATAATGTAGTTACACTAAAATTATTATGAATATTTTTATTAAAAATTAAAAATCAGAAATTATGAATTCCAACTTTGACTATAAATTATATATTTTCTACAATTAATGTATAACTACTATAATTATAGTTATTTTATAATATTTTAACATTAATTTCTTTAATTAATTTTATTGTAATTACTATAATTTTTCTATGACTAGAAATTTATTTATTTTTGTAAAAAATACAACCGTGATACATAACCTGATGTATACACATATATATCATAGTATCCACTCATAATTAATGAATATAATACTTTTAATACACCATCATAAATCCCTACACTTTGAAAGACGAGAAATACACTTTGACAACACATAGGGTTGCAACTCATTTGATCACATTTGCAAATTAAGGGACATAAATGGGTCTTCTTGGATGAAAATCATGTTAAAAACTATCAAAATGAAAGAATAAAACAAACATTAGTTGCTAGTTAATTTTAATGTAGTTACAAACACAACTGAATCCAAAAAATAGTTGTAAAAATAACCAATGATAATCATAAACAACAAATAGTCACAAGTAGTCACAAATTGATTGGTTACAAAAACCTAGTTTTCTTCTAATTTTAATGCCTCAAAATGATAGATTGCATCTAGAAGGGGATCTAAACATGGTGGAAATTAAGTGTAGGTGATAAATCCTTCTTTTAAGGTCACTATTTTAATAATTGAAAAAGATTGGCATGGAAGGAAGTTAAATGTACATTAAATGTTAATGGCTAGTTATTCAATTGCAATGAAGGTATGCACTATTTTTGTATAATCATAGGGGGATGGTGCATGAGTTTTAGCTTACTTAAACCAATCATACACTTCCCAAGTTGACACCAAACATTACACAACACGTGCAGGTGATTTATTACATAATTTGTGGTGACTTTCCAAGATTTGACCACCACCACATTTATATCTTTTTTGAGTTGGGGGTTGAAGCATTTGACAAACAATGTGGAAACTCAATATCTCTTCATTAAAGAAGTTAAGTCAAAAATTGTCAAGATTTGGCACAATCTTGACAAAAAAGTAAGCTTCATAGCCAAACTTTTAAAAGTCATCCCTTCCATATGAATTATTATAATAAATGAATAGTTGAATTTGGTCAAACATGAGAGGATCTTAAAAATTAATTAGACAATGCATAATTTCATATAAAATAGATCCAACTAATTCACAACAATAAAAAAATGTCATTGAATTTTAAAGTTTGTTAATTTGGGGTTTGAAGAAGCATATTGGGACATATTAGGTGGTGAATTTATTTGGTTGTGATTTAATCTACCATTCAAAATGGCAAATTCCTCATATCTATTATATGGGTCCTCATTACCTTCGTTCATAAAGGTGATGAAAGAGTCAAAACCTATTTAATTAGAGGCCAATCACTTTCCTAAATACTATGTATAAAATATTTGCTAAGGTTTTGCAAAAATGTCTCCAAGCAACATTGATGGATGTCATTGATTAGGACCATTTAGATTTGCTTTGTTTTCAATTTATTGTTGACAACATTTTTTTATTGCACGAAACTATGGCATGGTTGAAGAAGTCATGTCAAAACATGCTATTCTTCAAACTTAACTTTTCAAAGGTGTATGATAGAGTAGATCATGGCCATTTATCTTTCAAGTGTTAGAAAAATTTGGAATCCCAACATCATTTATTAGCTTTGTTAAGATTACATTTTTAAGGGGTAGAAGCTTTGGTGAACATCGATGGTGTTCCATCCATGCACTTCTATTTAATGAAGTGTTTAGCAAGGATGTCCAATTGCTCCATACCTCTTTCACCCTTGTTGGGGAAGCCATTAAAGAGGTCATTAAATAAGTGGTGCACGTAGGTAATATCCAAGGGGTTCCATTCCCAAATAGAATTAGACAAAAAACATTGAATTAATATGCCACCATGTTACCATCAGGGTTAAACCTTATTAAGGTATGTCAAAAAGACTATTGAATTAATTATCAATATCTTATGAAATGATTTTGGCCTTGAAGTAAAATGGTCCAAGAGTTGTGCATTTTGGCAAATCACTTGTAATAAGCCTCCATGGCTTGAAGACTATAAATGGAAATGGGCCCAAGCTAAGGAAATCACCAAACATCTAGGCTTAGAGTTGTTTTGGCATTGATATTGAGAGATTTGATGTTGATGAATTTTTGTACCATAGAGTCAAGACAAAACTAGTCCACTTGGTCCAACTTGGTTATCACTATTGGGCATGTGTTGATTATCCAAGGAGTTTTCCTTTCATATTTATGGTATTTGTTGCCATTTTGTAGGTATTTTAATACCTATCTAATGAGGTAGGTGTTAAAGAGATCAAACTTTTGTTGCATGATTGCTTTTAGTTAGGAAGTGGTAGGAGATCTAGATGTCAAATTTATTGGGCTAACTATTGTGATGAAAAGCAAATAGGTAGATTGTAATTTGTTGACCTAGAAGAAGCTATTGATACACTCATGGCCAAAAGGGTAATTTGTGCTTTAGAGGTACATGATTCCAATTTGAAGTCCTTTTTAGGATATCAATTATCAACAATTAGGCCCCCCAAAAAAAGTAGATGGGGAAGAAACATTAAGTGGGCTTTTGTTAAAAAGTTTGTTGGAGGCGGGGGTTCCAAAATATGGAACCATGCCATAAAAGCTTGGAAAAAGTTGCTCCTCATGTCCATATAATTCGAACTATTAAAAAAAATTTGCTCCTCCACCAATCTTTTATGGTGGGAAAAAGACATATGAGACATCTCACTATTGAAATTCTAGCATATGCAGGAAATTTGTGTGAACTTTCGGTGACCTTTAAAAAACACTCTCAACTAGTTAGTCCCAACACATAAAGCTAAAGAAAGATTTGAACTCAATAAAAGGAAAATGAGGTATGAATCACAATCACCCAATCACTATCTCATGAAAAAATTGGCCTCCTTCAAATTCAAGAGGCATGCCTTCTTCAAGGTCACTAGAAGACCCATAAAAAAACTAGTTAAAGATAAATGAAAAGGTGGACTCCATAGAGTGCATAAATTCCAGTGGATCAAAGTATGGAACCCAAGAAAGGCTAGTAAAAAGGCCACATTCATATGGTCAATGTGGCACAAGGTTGTTGTAAATGAATGGTGAACCAAGGTTGATATGTGACTAGAAACCAAATGTGAAATGTGCAACGCATGTATTTTAAAAACTTTTTGCCATGGATTTTGGGGATGTCCCAATCTACAAGATGCGCAAGAGTTTGTAACTATAACCATCTACACATTACATGTGTAACTGCATAATAAAATAAATGGAAAAATTTCATTAAAAAATAATTTCGTTTCAACAACAAACTATTACAAGGTTCCAATTTAGTATTTGGGTTTTCTTAAAGGTATCACCATCTAGTTCATGTGGATTGAATAAGAATTTTCTTTAGTAGGACTAACTAGTTGAAGTATAGAAGAAAGTTCATATCTATGAGGAATTCATTCATTCTTGCCAAATTGCATAGCATAAAACTTTGTTCCTCTTGAGACAAAAACCTTAGGAGGAGGAATCTCTTTTCACTTGGCCTTTGATCAATCATAAGGTGCCATGTTTATCTTTTGAAACATGAAAAATCACACTATTTTTTAGTCACATGCCAAGCCTTGTAAGGGGCAATAAATTTTGAATATTATCAACTAACTTCCCACCATCCTTTGAGGGCTAATATTTCGGCTTTAGGGCCAACTTGGTTGTTTCATTTCTCCTTTTGCAATTTACCTTTTACATTAACCATGAAAGGTTGAAGTAGTTGATGGAATATGACAAATTAATAGTGAATGATGATCATTCATATTCCATGAATGTAATTTTCAAAACATACAACAAGCTGGTCTTATTAATTATAGTGACAAAAATTTTGAGGAATTGGTATATGGGTGGTTTTCTATAATTTTTTAAAAGTTCCTTATTGATTTTGCATAACCCTTCATACAATCATCCCTAGAAAATTCCAAAGACATTTCCAAGCTTAATTACTTCACTTCGAAGTTTAACCACTTCATTTCCTTTTTAATAACTACCTCCATTATGAGAAATTATGTCTGTCACAACCACACCGCCTTGCAAATAGAGCTCCAAAATAATTAACATACAACTACATTATAAATATCCCATGGAAATGTGAAAAATTAATAAAAATGTCGCCTTAGGAAATCAAGGAGTTTTATTGTAGTTGCAAGATAAACACTTATATGGTGGAATGTATGCATTATATATATAATTGTAGTTAAGCATGTTTGACTTTTTGGCAATTGCACTTTAGTTATGTGTAACAATTACATTACAATTAGTGTAAATGCAACTTCTAATCAACAACAACTTTGCAATTAGTGTTGCAACTAATGTATGACTTTGACACATACAATCATGCCACATGTGTGCATTTTCACAACCCATTAAATATGAAACTTCAACTTGTTTGCAACTAATTTCAACTATAATTCCCATTGACACAACTAATTGTGTTATTAGGTTGCCACTATGTATATACTACAATCCTTTTTTTTGTGATTGGTGCTCAATGGTTGTATTAATGATATTCCATTACGTTGCAATTCACAATATCATGTTCACATACATACTTATCAAAACATAGAATTTCATGGAAGGTGAAAACCTACTTTTGAATTGAAACTAAAGGTAATGTGCATATTCCATTAAACATTCAATAAGGATGTACATATGGATTTGTTTTTATATACCTCGATGTCTTTTACTCAAATTCATGTATGTTATTTAATATTTCATAATGAATTATTTCATTATAATTTATTAATTATTAATTAATATGTAATATAATTAATTATTACAAACTAATTAATTAATAAACTATTCATATGAATTCATTAATTTAATTTAAATATTAATTTAATTCAGATAATTAATAAATAATTCTAAAATTATGGATAACTAATTATCTAATAATTAATTATCCAAATTCTCTAACTAACTAGCTATTTTATATTTATTTATTAATTAAAATAAAATTGATAATCAAATTTGATTAATCTAGGTGAATAATTATTAAATTTGGTAATTAATCATCTGATAGTTATTTGGATAATAAATTATCTGATACTTATTTTGATAGTTAATTATTTGACACTTATTTTGATAGTTAATTATCTGATTTTTTTAATAGTTAATTATCTGATTTTTTAAATAGTTAATTATCTAATACTTATTTTGATAAATAATTATCTGATACTTATTTTGAGAATTAATTATATAATAATTATCATGAGAATTAATTATCTGAATGAACTATTTTTTTAATTGGTTTATTTATTTCGAATAATCAATCTAGATAATTAATTATCAGACATTTAATTCAGAAAATTAAATTTCAAATAATTATTTCAGATGATTAATTATAAAATTCAGATTTCTTTTTGATAAAAAACGAAATTCATTTAAAAATTAATTCAAATGATTGTTTCAGATAATCAATTATTTGATAGTTAATTCACATATATAAATTATCAAATAATTATTTTTTTAGTTATATAACTTGCAAAAATTAAAATCAAACACAAAACATGTGGGATTATTTTTTTGTAGTTGCAACTCAATTTGCAACTAATGTGCAATTAAAATATTTAACCCATATGTTTTGTTTTTAAGAATTTATTTCACAAATTACATAAATGATGTGTCTTCTTTTGTATTATCACATGAAACTAAATGTGCCATTTTGGAATGAGCTCATAAAAGCTTAAACTTGAAAGTAAAACACAAAACAAAATTTTTAAGATTCATGTGGCTATTTTTTAATTCACCTACCCTTTTACCTTCCTACCTACTTGCCTACCTAAATGAGTAAACATGTAGGTTGGTATGTAGGACCTTCCAACTTACCTACCTATGGCTATGTACTAACCTATCTAAATAAATAAATAAATATTTATTTATTTATTTATTTTCAAAATTCAATTAATATGCCAAGTGACAACTTTTGATCGTGCCACATGTCATAATTAGAAACCATCCAAAATGAACAATCATAATGGATGGTGGATATCAATATTTCAAAAATAAATTCACCCAAAAATCTTCATAATGCCATGCATTAGATTTTGATGAATGGATGAAAAGTGATGTCAACATGACATTATGGTTGTAGTCGTAGGGGAGTTACATTGTAGTTGAAAAGGAGTTGTTATGATAGAGTTGCAACTAAATTGCAATGAGTTGCACTAGCGTATGATTATATATATGGGAAGTTGCATCTTTTGCAATTCATGCAAGTTGTCTAACAACATTCATGGGTGTAGAAATATAGTGAGTTGCAAATGGTCATTGCAACTCAAAAACTAAGTTGCAAACCCATTTGCAAAACACCCTCATAGTGCTTTTATCTTTATAATTCTCTCATTCCTTTCTTAATAATTATCTCTTATCCTTATAACTATTTCACCCATTTCCTTACCCACCAACATGGATATGAAAAGACAAATTAACATGTGCCCTTTCATGCCCATGATATATATATATTAAATTGGACATTGACATAAATAATGATGGATTATTGATAATCATATGGGAACATAATAAGAAGGAAAATTGTCACTAATATTGCATAGCAATGCGGAGCCCAAGTTGTTGAGTATAAATGGGTTGAGTCAAATTCAATCAAGAGTCAATAAGATGGGATTTTTGAAAAATAGCATGGTTAGATGGATGAGGAGATGGTATTAAAATGGCACACCTTTGCCCTTTTACATGCATCCAAATGGAAACAAAATTTCATGTTGTATCCATGGCATGGAGAATAATGGACCACATATATGAAGGGGCGAATGCAAGTTATAGTGACTCACTTTTTGTGTTTCATTGTAATTTTCAAGCGTAGTGATTTGAAATGCCATCAACATGCTATACAACCATTTATATGTCAAATTTTCAATTGTTTTAAATTTGTCAATTTCAATAAAAAGACATCTATATGTAATTTTTGCACAATAAATGTGCACTCGTTATGGAATAATAAACCTTTAAAGTGAAAACATATGGAATGTCCTTGCATTTTGTTTTGCAATACACATGCACTTTTCAATATAATTTTTATTCAAAATATTTTATAGAGACTCATTTTTTGATATATGAAAGAAAAAAACTAACATTTGAAAACTTTGTTACCAAAACCTTTATCACCAAATTATGGTTATGGACTTTTGAATGACTAGATCTTAACCTTATTTTTAAAAGTCCTTATATGAGTACTCTTTGTTTGATTTTGTGTTCCTTGTAACCTATATGTCAACAAGATGTTTAATTGAACTTTTGTTCATATAAATTTTTTTAGTTCAATAACTATTTCATAATGACCACTTAAGCCAATTTAACACCCAAAAATGAACTTTTATGGAATTTGTTTTGCAAAAACTGAGCCATTATAACTTGTGTTCACACAAAGACCATGAGGTCACAAATGAATTTATTGGAACTACAATTATGTAAATTATACATTGCTATGTTCAATTGCCTTCACCATTTGGATTTTTTTTCCCCCAAATGGATCAAGTTAGGGCCAAACAAGCTTGATGAAGGAGTTGTTTTGCATTCATTAATCAAATGCATAACCACTTTGTTGCATTAGCCAAAATATTTAAGGACTAAGGTAGGGAGTTTTCAAGGGAATTTCAAGCTTTGTGTGAATATTGATTTTATGTACCAAGGCATTATATTATTTCATGGGATCACCTAGAGGTAAATGGCTTGACAAGAGTGATTGTGTGAATATTTAAAGAACACAGGGGCAAATATGGCTTAGGGGAGGGACATTTAAGAAATTGGGGCTTCAATGATTAGCCATGTGCTATAAGGTTAATAAGCAAGCTTCCTTATCACTATGTTTTTTCTTCTTTGGCCAAGAGTTAGCATGCATTGCTACTTAAAGAAGATGCATTAGTCCTTGATTTTGATAATCCATATGTATGGATGCATGCATGTGAAAAATGATCATAATATTAATTCTTGCCGACGACTTTTGATAACATTCTTATAGGATAACATAGATACAAATTGAAATATAACAATATACTATGATGGAGGATATTGTCCAAAAGTTCATAACACTATTGCACAACCAAAATTGTGTCAAAGAGAACAAATTATATCATTCATGTTCCATGTTATTACGGTTTGTGTTGTGCCCCTAAGGATCCCACCCATGAGCTTCATAAGTGTTTGTTTTGTTTCGATGATTTGAATCATTGCATGGGTGGTTCCAAGAAGAAGTATGTAGTGGATAGGTTGACCATGGCTTCAATATAGCATGTGTGACAAGGGACCAATCTCACTTCAGACAAGGTAACAACACCGAACTTGCAAATAACAAATATGTCATCCTTGGAATCTTTTTGGTGATGAGAGTTATGCTTTAGTCAATCAACCTTTGGATGCAAATTCTTGGCCTAAAGTTCACAACAATAAAACTATATGGTTAACCTTGCAACATTCAAGCTTTCAATTCAACAACAAAACAAGTAGGAGGTTGGTCAAATTTTGCAAACAACTATTTTGTTAGCCATATTTGTTACTATGTAGGGTATGGATGGATTTATAGTGTCACCTCCAATCGACCCCAAAACATAAAACAATACAAAATGATAGTTGGGAATCTCATGGTTTGCCTTTACATGGATTTTATCACAAGGATGATAAGTTCCTTCATCAAATGGAGGAAATGGATGCACTGTAAACACTTGTATTACATTTTGCAACATGTAATGTTTTGGGTGGATGAAAGATTTCATTCATCATCCAAAATGGAATTGGTACAAAGTTTATTGCTTAACAAGTTGTGTTAGGGTTACATAATATGAGTAGTTTGTCATGTGAGGTCCAAGATATTTATGGTTTTCATTTTTGTCCAAGAGATTGTTATCAATGTTGAAGAGCAAGGATTATGATTTCGTTAGGGACTTGAGACAAATTTGTAGCAAGGAAAACAATGATGTATTGAATTTTAACTTGTATAATTGAATACAACAAACAATATAATGAAAATATTGATCAAGCACAATAACATGAATTAAAAGTGAATCATAATGGGGATGTTAGCCATGACATTTACTTGGGCCAAGAAGGCACATTATGTGTCATCCCAAGTGTGTTTATAATTAAAGTGTTCACTTTAATAATTAACAATAGTTGAAGGCAAAAAAATAAACCAACAAAGACCTTTAACTAGACATGTTCATTTATAAATTTCATCCATCTTTAGAATATGTCCATGCAACAACATATCTGTCCATGTCATTGAATATTTTGTCCACATAACACAAAATATACTATGAATAGTTTTTCCATGTGGGAAAAATATTTTTAAAAATATTTTTTCAAGCTCACATGCTTTTTGCTTATGCCCATGATGTAGTGATGTGGCTTGATCATTAATTTCACCGATTGTAAGCCCCCAAAACTCATTCACACATGTGAAGGCTTATAACCTTTCATGTTGGAAACTTCCCACTATGTAATTTGACCATAGGTTATCAATATATCAACCTAAGACCATGTGCTTGATTTAGGTTATGGGTCAATGACCCACACAATTCAATAAACTCCCCTACTTCCCTTAAAAAAAGGACAACTACAACTAACATAATGATATGTTACATAGGTGCATAATTCAAAAACAATAGTGGGGGGATCTATTGACATGCATTTTACTCCCCACTTTGTAGGCCAACAATATTTGACCTACTACAACAAACTATTGCAACAAAAGAAAAAAGTTGATAGTGCGACTCTTTACATTTGTTTGATAAAATGACACTATGAATCCAATAAGTTGTGCTTACCCACACAAAAACTTGGTTGTTGATAATGTGTTGCACACCTACCGATTCCATTCACACCTTGCACCCAAGAATGACCTCAAGAATTTTTTAATTTAGAATGAACTAAGTTCTTTTACATGTTGCCCTCCTCTCCAAGAATCCAACGATGTAGACAAATCCCAAATTTTACTTGTATAAGACCATGGTGAATTTTCAAATTCAAATTAATTTGAAATTCGTAATTAATTTTTGAATCTAAAAACTTAATTAATTTGAAAATCATGGATTTAAAAAAAACCATGAATGTGAGTTTAATTTGATATGTGTTTGGTTATAAAACAAATTCATCCATTCCAAATCATGTAGTTTACTTACTAAAAGTATTCATTGTTTGTTCACCAATTGCCATGTTCATTCATGAGTCAAGTCTTGTCCAATCCCCTGCCAATGTTCCTCTATAGTGTGGATGGATGACAACTTGTCCAAGTTACAGATGATTTCCTTTGGATTCTTGGATGAATTAAAAAAAGAAAAATAAACCAAACAAGCTTGGTTCCCAAGCCATGCAAAGCTACTAACCTTTGAGGCTTAGAAATAACTTTGGAAGTTAACAGTGATAGTGAAGCACTATCACTCTTCTACTTTCAATTCACTTCAAAACACAACAACCTCTAGTTTGAGTTCCAATGATTTCATTTTCAATGCACACTAATGAACAATAATACATTGAGTCCCCTTTGTTGTGCATGAAGCAAGATTGTTACAATCTCATAGGTTGAACTTCAACTCATAAGGTGGATAATGTTCTTAACAAAATGATTTAGAGGATTGGACTTCCACCTTCCCATCGCCAAGCTTTACCTTCATGAGTGATGGTGATAATGATTCAAACTTGCATAGCCATAATGCACCTGGAAATCTCCATGTGCATAGCCACTAGCACCCATCGTCGCTAAGCTCTAGTGGTGGTGGTTGCAAGCTTGGTCAAGGGAGTGCATGCTCCACCTTATGATGCATTCCAACCTTTTTTCTTTTTTCTTTCTTCTGAAGCACAACAATAGACCCAACTTGTCAAGCTGTTGACTTGACTTGATTGGTTTTTGGTTCTTCAAGAAAATAAAATCCTAAGTAGCCGGTTCCAATCATGGCTAGTTATGTCAATGATTAAGTTAAAGATAAAATTAATTAGTGTATTTTAACAAAGTAGTGTGAAAAAGGCTGCAAGATATTTTAACCACCTATGGAGGGTCTTATGAGGTGCAACTCATATATTCTAGAATGGAGTCTCTTACACCTTTTGTACAATGCTTGTATGCTGTTTCCTATTATGCATTGGAATTTGTGTTTTGAAGGCTGCTAGACATGGAATTCTTTTGTGACTACAGATTTCTTGGTTTAACATGTTTTGTTGTTGTGTATGTGTGCATCTATAGTCGTAGTTTGTTCTTAACTGGCTAATGGACTTTGGACAACAATACACGGAGGCATTGTGTGGTTGTGTCTGATTGATTGCAGGTACTTGCTTTGTATCCCAATATTTAGTGTGAAAAATATAAATTGAACATTGCTGTCTAAGGTGGCAGATTACACCATTTTTTTGGCCACGTTATATGACATAATCTTCCAGTTCTGATCATACACTCATAATAGTGACCAAAATGTCTGTTGAAGATGAATTAAAAATCTCATTGAATCTGCCCACCCCAGACCTAAAATCTTTTTCCCTAACAGGCTCACTGGTGCCTTAACCTACATAATGGGCAAGTGCTTAGAAGAGTACATAGTACTTAGAAGATGGAGAAAATAGATACATGCAATGTTAGCCTCAACAAGAGAAGAGTCTGATTTTCTCCTCTGTATGGTCACCCAATCTGGTGATAGCAAGCCAGCCCTAATTTTTTGATGCTTGTACTTGAGATCCTTCTAAACATTGTAGCGTTGCAATGCATTTTTAGGTTTTACCTCTCTACCTTTGGACGTCTGGAAACCCTCACCAGCTGAAAAATGACTTTGAGTGCATGATAATGACCTGACTGCAATTTTGTTGAAGAGTTCTCAAGAGCATTTCCATCATGTTCTCTTTGAACAGGTGTTCCTATATTGGGGCTAATTACAAGTGGAACTCCAGCCCCCTTTTCTTCCACATCAGAAAATGACATTACATTAGGGACTGACAATGGTCTGACTCATTACACATTAGTGGACAAATTTATTGGAATCTTGATTACATTTCCACCCTATTTTATTAACTGAAAGATTGTCTCCACATTTACACACTAAAACTTCATGACCTTGGTTTCAGAAGCCCAGGTCCAATCCCCTTAACATAGATGAAGTTTCCCCTGATTGTTTGTATATATGCAAGCTCTTTCAGAAACAATGTGACACCTACAAAGCAGACCAATGAATCAGATTTTCTGCAGTTGACAGGAAATAACTTTAGGATTTAGGGTTTTAAGAGAGAAATTGTGCTTGAGAACTGAAAACCTCAAGAATTCCTGTCTATATACAAGTTACTCTGAAGCCACAGAACGAACTTCACTATTGTGTTTCCAAGTGTGGCATTGTGTGCTTTATCAAGGATGCTAAATGTGCACTCCAGCAAAGACCTGTTGACGGTTCTATATTAGAGGTGATATGTCATAGACTATCATTCTACCAAAGTTAACTGGCAGATAAGTATAAGGAAAGTTCTGACACTATTTTTCCTGGTACAAAGCAGAAATTTCAAGAGTCAAAATGTGAAATATAGAACAATTGCACAGATACCCTGGAAGTGATTTTATTGAGAAAAATAGCCCAGTCTTGGGGGTTTGGGAAGCTGAATCACAATGTTTTGTGATCAAAATACAACTAAGGCTGGGTCAAAATTGGATCATGGTAATTGCACATGCCTGTGTGCAATGGAACTGATGTGGGTTGCAATTGTATCCCTAACACTTATTGCAAGCTCATTCTGTGGAGGGGACATATGTGGAGCCCTTACATCTACATCTGGCTGGACTCTGTCTATTGACTGCTCTCCACGGTTGATTAAAAAGTTATGCAAGACACATGCAGCAGCAACAATGAATGGCAACATTTCAAAGTGATCATTTTCCTGCTTCATGCGAAGCAGCTGCCACTGAGTTTTGAGCAAGCCAAAGGACTGCCCAACTGTTGCCCTCACTAATGCATGTACGCTGTTGAAAATTGCTTGAGTTTCACTTAAATCAATCCCTGAATATGGTGTGATGAGCCATGGCAACAGTGGGTACACCTGCCCCCACCCTCACATCACATTCATTCTCTCAACTGTAAACAGAGTTAAGGTGCATGTATAAGATCAATGAACCATCAGCTGAACCATTACACATTGATTTGTATTTTAATTTTCCTGCTGTTTTGTGATTTTAAATCAATGTGCTACACTATGATGAACACAGAAACTACTTGTATATATTGGGTTTTTAGGGTTTATCGGGAATTCTGGTATATGTATACCAGAATTTTAGCTCAAGATTGCAGTGTATAATACTTATCTGCATGGCAAAGAAGATGGCATAATAAGTTTTTTTTTCAGGAGATTGAAGGAATGACTTACTGACCTCATCACCAAGCAAATACTGTGGAACAAGCTGGAAACTGCTGATCTCCACAGGAACACTATGGAGAAGTTCATTGGATTCAACTCTGGTGAAGAATCGGGTTTTCTCAAGAACAGAAGCCGGGGGAATGGAACCAGGCCAGCCAACAGAGATGTCAAGAAACCGGCCTCGACCATCAACTACCACTTGCATGCCAATGCTGTAATTCGCTGAGAAATCATAGTAGTCAGCTGCAATGTCATGATCAGATGGCTTCTCAACGAGGAAGCGCGTGCTACCAATAACTCCACAGCAATTAGGCATACCTTGCATTGCAAAGGCATCAATAATAGGCTGCAATCCTTCGGTGGTGGTTGGGAAATCAAACAGATAGCCAAGCTTCTCATACAAGACTTCACAGACTTCGTAAA
>Ga0116227_10006857_pt1 | contig 22722 bp, 15 predicted proteins | sample S1TSphgellanicum_FD_89693 | JGI IMG/M metagenome (GOLD analysis project Ga0116227, IMG submission 89693) | Host-associated microbial communities from peat moss isolated from Minnesota, USA - S1T2_Fb - Sphagnum magellanicum MG | ecosystem: Host-associated > Plants > Peat moss > Unclassified...
ATTCGTGTGTGCCCTTTCATAACGCCCCCGCCCCCCCCCCCAAGAAAAAAAACACTTGTTACAGGACTAGTGCCGAGACTAGTAAACTAACACAGTCAATGCAACGGACGTTTGGCGAGGGACTTACAAGAATGAAGTAGAGAGAGACAATGCAAAACCCTTGATAGCCAAGTGCACGCCATGTGAGAAGACCCAGCAGGAATGCACTGAAGAATCCGGGAACAGAAAGACCTGCAAGCAACACAGGCGCACCGCAGACGAAGACAGTGCAAGTAGCTATGGCAGCGGACTCCCAGCTGGGCACAGCTTGAAATGCCCACTTCAAACCCTCTACCACGCTCTTGACCCCCTGTGAAGAAGAAGACAAGAATCTCACATCCGCCATTATTAACCCTAATTTCTTCTTCTCCTTCTTCTCCTTCTTCATAGTCTTCACACTCTGCCTCACCCATGATGTCACATTCCGTGACTTTCCTTCTTGAAGAAGTTGAAGAAGAAGAAGCTTCTTGTCAGTACGCATTCTGAGCTCATGGCCTCTCAACGTCATCGCACCGGACGGTTTTACAAACAACTGAGAAACCACGGATGATGAAGAAGCAGCTTTGGTTTCCAGGCAAGAACATCTTAGCAACAAGCTCTGGGAGCCAGCAGCCATTGCTGCTGCTGCTGCTGCTGTGTTGCTGCAGACCAAAACCTTTCACAGCAGACTCCACACCCAGACACACGCCGGAAATCCAACAAAGCCTCTTCACAAGAACGACGACAAACAATGTGAAGCTTTTAGAGATTCATGGGGCAATATATTTACAAATGGTGGCGGAGATTTCATGAGAGGGTGGGTTTATTCCGCTACTCTCCTCGTTCACGTGTGCGCACTAAACCCTAAACCCTGACATTATCCAAAAGCTCCCCTTGCGAGAATCATGGCAGAGAAATTGTAGATCTCCCCCAATCTAATCTTGCGAGAACCTGGCGGAGATCTTCGATTGTCGATCTGCCGATCTTTGCGAGAACCTGATGGTTGCTGAATCTGATTTCAAGTAAATCTCTTGATTGGCTTTAGTGGCCACCCAATGTTCAAGCAAATCTCTTAATTAGTTTTTAAGTAATCTATGGTGAAACAAACAAGCTGTTTGTTGAATTTATGGCCAATTTCTGAGAATGCATTATGCATGAACCAAATTGGTTATTTGACAATATTGAAAGTTGTATTTGTAAAGGATTGTGGATCACATTAGTCAAGAAGTAGTAAATGCCATTAAGCTAATAACAGGGGAAATAACAAAACAAATAAAAATGTCTTTGAGCAAAACATCAAAAAGGGATCCCAAAAGTTATTTGGCCATCCCGTAACTTCAAAAACGCATCCACTTGGTGACCATCTTTGAAAATCAACTTGGCATAAAAGGATTGAACGATTTGAAACAATTGTCCACTTGCTATGTGAAATTTTTCAAAGATAACTTTTCAAAAAATTATGTTGAAGGCATTTGCAATGTTTCATTGGAAGAATATTCAATTGGGATGGACATTTAAAGTAACTCAACATTGTGTATCACCAACTCACATCCCTCCTAACTATCATTTTAAATTGATGAAGTGATAAGTGAACAAAGAAAACATCACGAAACTACAAACATAAAGCCTTGTTTAATAGTCGATATAAGATTGAATGCTTCCAAATAGCTTGACCAAGGCCAAAAGCCTATCAGTGCTAAGAGCCCAAACAATGAACCTTGAGATACAATGTTAACCAATATCAAAATGGGAGAGTTCTTGGAAAAGTTGTGTGAAATTGTTGGGTCGGTCTTCAAGGTCAAAAAGGTCTTTGAAATGTTTGAAAACCATATTTAAAACACCACCAACTAAAAGTTACAACAATTGAATGAAGGTTAACTTTTAAAAATTCAAGGAAAACTAAAAATCCACTAAGGAGTCCGAGCAAAAAAAAGTCAAATTCAAAGAGGTAAATGTTTGTAAAACATTAATAATTTTTAATGAAGTTGAAGCTGGGGTGAAAGGGGCAAAAACCTTAAGAATGGTGGCATATTTTTCCACACATCCTAATGCAAGGCTTTGTTTGAGTTTTCGTGGTGTAGATGAAACCAAAACTTGAATAGTGCATGGATGAAAGGTGTTAACCAAAAGGGCTTGAACTCAAAAAAAATTCATCATAATTGTTTGTGACCAAAAACCATGTTTTGCACTCCTCCCAATCAGGTGTTAAAACCCATATGCATATTCTAATCTCCTTATGACCAATTTTCAGTATTAGAAATCTTGTACTTTGTAATTATCCAATTTGCAATGGCATGTGACTATTTGTTATTTGCAAGTATGTTTTATCATTTTTAGAACTATTCACCATACTTTTGAATTTACTACTATTTTTGGTGATCATGTTGCAATTACAAAATTGTAGATCTTTCCATATTGATTAACTTTTTGGGTTTTTCATTCAATAATAAGCCCCTATGTTCATTTAGGTGCAAAATTAATTACAATTTGGATATTTTTTATGGTGCATTTATACATTTATTGTACATTTGTTATTGTGGACTACATTAAAAGTATATTTAGGTTGTATTCATGGTATATTAAAATATTTAGTTTGTATTTAGGGTATATTAAACATTATTTGCTCATATTATGGACATATTAAACTAAAAAAAATCATTTTGATTTTATATTGTTTGTTTAAAATTATACCATGTCTAATAAGGTATGATTAAATAATAGTGGCACTAGAAAAAAAATCTTGTCATATGCAACCCATCATTCTACAATTAGATGCAATTGGTTGTCATTTGATTGGTCATGCTTGTGATTACAAAATTAACATCATATATTAGATGGGCTATATGGTTGTGTGTGTAACTAACATGAAATTGTTAGTTTACAAAATGAAAACGTGTTAAAAAGAGAATGACTTAAGGTAATACATACTTAAGTTAGTGTATTTAATATAGTATATTATCTATGATACCTAAGCCTACACTAACATACTTTATAACCTGGACAAATTTAAGAAAAACATTAAGTATATATATATATATATATATATAAAATTTTACCATGGTGTAGGCTAGTAAGTAATTACTATAAGTAATTTAAGTTAATATACTTATATATGTTAGACCCATGTTAGTATACCTCACCTAACCTAGTAGAAAATAACTATGTACAAAATATAAATTAACTTAGGTTAGGTCACATAATTAATTAGCCTAAATTTATATTATAGTTAAGTTAGTTACTCTATCTAAATTATTAAATATATGTATGCTAATATACTGACGCCTACACTAACTAACTTAACTTACCTTAAGGTACTTAATTAAGGTAATTAATTCACCTAGGCCAAGGTAGGTTTATTATTTAATTAATTGGCCTCTAGTAAATATAGTAATAATAATAATAATGTCATAATAATAGTAAATTATTGTGTAAAAAATAACAATGTAATATGATAATATATTTTATATGTATATTATAATATTGATTATTATAATACATATTAATCATATAGCTATAATTTAAATGATAAAAATATAATAATAAAACATAATATTTATTTTATTTTATCTTTTTATTAATATTATTACTTATAATAATTAATATAACTTGCAAGTAAACTAGGTTAGTATAACTTATATATTAGGTAATAGTTGTAACTAGGTTGGTTATGCTTACAACTAAAATGTTTATTTCATATCCTTTGTCATACCTTTCACTTTTCTAAGATATATAAATGCATTCAAAATAGTTTAAAAGTAAGTCCCATTTGGGATGAAACAATAAAAATAAACTTAAACCCAAAATAAAAAAAGGTTATGCTCGACCTACCTAGTTAACCTAGGTTTACTTACTACCTATTTATCCTTATTTATCTACCTACCTACCTAAATGTTACGTGTCAACATCCTAAAAAATCTAAACTGGATTATCTAAATTCAATTAATTAGTTAATTAATTATATTAAATACCAAAATGTGCTTAAATGACACATGCCACCAAATAATTGAAACTCAAAATGGACATATGTCATAAAATTAAACATTGCCATTTAGTTGCATACATAATTACATATGCAATTTGTTGTAGGGATACATATGGATGAAAATATACATACATCTTGTATATACATATCAAATATCATATGCCACATGCAACTATAACTTGTCTTATGCAATTGTGCCAAATGTAGTTGCATCTAGCATATGCAAATGGAATTTAATTATAAATACCAGTTACAAAATTGGGATTGTTTTCTAATGTGGAAAGGTCATATTTATATGATATAATTATCATATTAAACAAGCATTAACTATTGATGGATAATTATTATTATTGCAACCTTAACATTGGGTTCATGAAAAAGGGTGAAGTGCAAGGGCCCATGAGGCTAAGAGTGTGTGTAGGTGTGAAACACACTTTCACAAAATGGGGTAAAATGCAATGGATGAAGCCCAAAGATTCCACAATGCATTCCCATTTTAGGAGTTACATTTGTGCGAAAATTGCAAATGTTTAGAACCTTGGTTGGAAAAAAGGCAAAAAAACACCAAATTGGGCCCCCAGGGTACCATTAGAAAGGTCTTGAAACGTAGATGCTTAAAGTGCCCTCACATTGTTCATTTAAACATGATTTGCATAAATTATGATCAAAAGAAGGGACGAGAGTCAAATTGGGAATTTGACTCTTGATAAAAAATCCTTTGAAAATAGGGGTCAAATGAGGTCCGTTTGGAACGTGCTATACACTGTTGGAAAAATATTTTCAAGGAATGTAAAGTACTATTTTCACATTCTAAAAAAACTTGATTTGAAAAAAATATGAACGCCTAAAGTTTTGGGACAACAAGAGTCCCAATTTTGGGACTCCCATTTGGGAGTCCAATGGAAAAGTGAAATTTGGATGTAATCCCTGTAGAGAGGCATAAAATATATTATAGGGAGGGGAGTGGTGCCTCCTTCCAAAGGTTGTGGGCTGGGTAAAACTTATGCTTGAAATTATCCCTACTAAATTTCTCATACCATTTCCATTCAACTTGCATTAACCATCCTCTTTTTTTGATTGTGCAAGTTGATATTATCTTGAATTATTGTTTGTGAATTTGTTTTAGTCCCATCCCGAAGTTTCAACATCCCCCCGCCCCCCTTTTACCCCCAAAGTGTTGCGAAATAGGGAATGTGCCCCAACTCTCTTCTCCTTCTACTGTTTCACTCTAGGACCCACCTTTGGGTCTCTTGAAGAATTTGGGAGCCCATCAATTATCAACTAATTAATGAGTTAATATAAGTTATGAAATAATTAATGTTACTTAATTCATTATTTCAAAAAAAATTCACTCATTAAATATTGAATTGTAAATTAATACAATAATATAATTATTATGAATTATCACCATTAATTAACCAATTATTCAATGAAAAAATATCCAGTATTATTTTTTTAGTTAAAAATATTTAATATCTATTTAATAAATTAATAAGTAAATAAATTCAAATTTAATATTCAATAATAAATTATCTATCATTAATTTAATTAATTATAAATAAATTAATTAACTCCTAATTTGAATTAATCAATTTAATTCAAATAATTAGTTCAAATAATTGATTATCAAATCATTTAAAACCAATTTTGGGAATCCAAAAAAAATTATCTTAATTTATATGAACTCAAACCATCAATTATCCAATAATTATATAATAAATAATATTTGATAATTATTTGATAATTAATTATCTGAATTAAGTAACAACTACCTATTTGAATCAAATTAATTAATTCAAATCATTTTTCCAAATGATTAATTAGGACAATAAGTTCATTTGTAATAATATCAAGTAATTACTTATTTAGTTAAATAATTTAAAATATTAAAAATAAACAAAAAGCATGTGGAAAAATCATTTTGTAATTACAACCCAATTTGCAACTAAAAGATTTACATGATTATTTTTTAATTCATCTACCCTTTTATAGTTATACTTTCTTACTTACTTGCCTATCTAAGGTTCTATGTTTTTACTTAGACAAGTAGGTAAGTAAATATATAAGAAGTTTTAGAAGGTATGTATGTAGCCTAGATAAGTAGGTGTTTTCAAAATTTTCAGAATTTAATTCATATGCCACATAGCAACTTTTGACTCTGTCACATGTCATAATATAAAACCATTTAAAATGAACAATCATAATGAAAAGATTTTTTTTTTGAAAATGTAAAAATTATGCCATGTGACAACTTTCAATTTTGTCACATGTCACAATGTAAGACCATTTAAAATGAAATATCATAATGCAAAATTGTTATTTATTAATTTTTTAAATGCACAAATTATGCCACATGGCAAAAATCAATTTGACCACGTGTATCAATATTAAAACATCCATAATGAATGATGGAAATTTAATATTTTTATTTTTATTTTTTGAAAATGCACAAATTATGTCATGTGCCAATTGTAATTGGTTATTAAACAAGTTGCACATTGTAATAACTAGTTGCAAAAATATACAATCAAAACATATAGTTAACTATATACTTCATCCATATGCATTGTGTTAATTTCATATTTAAATCATATTTACAAACTACATGCAAGGTGTGACTACACATTTTTACAACTAATAAAAAAAAAGTAGTGGCACAAGTCAATTACAATTAAATTTTAATCACAAATTGAAGTTGCAACTATGAATTTTTCTACCTTCAAAAACTAATTGTTCCAACTTTCAAAAGCTGTAAGAAGTTGATGATGCATCCCCCTCATTACAAAGTATTGACAATAAAAACTCCACAAGAATTTGATTTTAAGCAATCTCAACTACATCTTTAACTACTGATTGACAAAGAATTTGCACCTTGTAATGCCCTTAGGTGATGGAGGTTTCTAGCTACATGCAAATTGGAATCTAGCTAGAAACCCATATAGCTAAGTGATGAAGGTTTTTAACTAGATGCAGTTTCTAGAGCTAGAGGAACAATGAATGGGGATGACAATTAAAATTTTGAGGGCATTGGGATGATGCAATGCTTATATAGATCGCAAAAACGTACTGCATCATGGTAATATGGATGGATGTAAAAGGTGTGGCATAGCAACATGTTCATTGAATATCAATAATTGCAAAACGACTAGTTAGAATTCTATTGTAATTGTTACACATCCCCAACCAATGTGAAAACTTTGCACCATTTCACCAAATAGAAAAGGCTAGTTGTGATGCATGGGCATTCTTGGAACAAAGTGGGGCAAATTTTAAACCATTTTGGTTCATTGATAAGAGTTGACGCTTTCTAATGCCAAACATTTTTTTGTTTTGTTGACACCTTACGTATATGGCATGTTGTGGCTTAATCCCTATACATTAGAGAAAGAGCAAAATATATGGAGAAATGGACCATTTGTTTCACCGTTGAAGGGAATGTAAGGTAACTTGTAACTTCCCAACACAAATTGCATTGTGACAAACAATTTTAACAATTCACAACCATGAATGAAAGACATAGGAAAACCCATGAAAAGGTGACTTCCCAACACAAATTTTTGTGGAGGTAGGGAAAATTTCAGTGTTGGGCAGTTACCCATTTTGGAAGGTTAGAACCATTGGTTGGTTCTGATTCTAGTGAGTAAAAATCAAACCAAGACCGAGAGCAAATTTAAAGCAAAAAAATTTTGATTTTTTTTTTTTCCAGACCAGAACTGGACTTGTGCCCCGGAACCGGAGCTATTCGACGCCCATCGCGGGTAACTCTAACGCGGGTGATTCTATTGGTCGGCCGGCCCGTTGTAGACCCGGGGAAGACGAGCGCGCGAGCGAGCGAGCGAGCGGACGCACGCTCTTGTATCTTTTTGTCTCTCGGAGGTTTTGCCCCGCTCCCTTGCCGGGCATTGCCTTTCTCTCGCTCGTTTATCTTGCTTAAGGCTGCGGGCCGAGGCTCTTGCATAGCGTAAGCAAAACAGCAGGAGCCGAGCTTCTTCTTGTTCTTGTCTTTTTTCTCTTTTTTTGCGGGTGCCGGAGTGTTTAAGAATCGGAAGAACGAGGATCTCTACCCCCCCCCATCGGAAGCATGGACTTCTTGCACCGTTATGTACACACAGCTCAGATGCCGTAACTACTACGTTCAAGAAACCAGCGCCGGATCGAGTTCGATGTTTTTGCAATAGGACTTTTAGGTCGGTCAGAGGTGTTGGATTTCGGCTGAAGAATATAGAGAGGAAAAGAAAGAGCAGAGGATAGCGCAAAGAGGTCACCGGGGTCGGCGTTGTGGCAAATGGACAAGAGAAAAGCTCAAGTTCCATTGGTGTGTCACGGACATTCTCGTCCGATCGTGGATCTCTCTTATAGTCCGATTACTCCGGATGGCTTCTTTTTGGTCAGCGCTAGCAAAGGTATGGTTTCTTCTTCTCATTGTGAGCACCATCGCCGTCACTTTCGTGATTATGTCCTTACGCTTTTGGCACTACCCATTTGTGACGCTACTGTCTGGAGCCTGGGAAAGTGCACAGGATGTGATCCTCAATTGCAGGTTTTGGCGATAACGTCAGTCGTTGAATTGTCTGTCGTTGTGCACTCTTGCTTGCACAGGCAATGAGATATTGTTAGCTAAGCTAGTAGCATTAGAAGATTAGTTTTTCTCTTCAACTGGTTTTAGCTTCTTGCCCAATGAAGGAAGCTTGAGTCCAATTTCACAAATTTCCAATACTTCAGCTTTTGCAATGACATACAAACTCTGCTACGATGCCAAGAATTTGGCACTTTTTATATGTCTTGACGAGCATTTTTGTCCTCTATTTCCAATTTCACAATAGGTTCTACAAGAGCCCCTTGGATGCTAAAGGGAGTCAGGAAGATGACTTGAACTGTAGAAAATATGATCTGGCTATCACAGACGAGATCATTGTAGAAATTGTTCTATGTCTGCTACTCAAGCTTGCTGGATGCCTGCACTTGGGGGGCTTTGATACAAACCACCATTCTGCACAGGGTTTATGCTTTCATGAAGGTCTTTTGAGGGTTTGTAGAACATATAATAAAGGTGATTCTTTCTAGTCACATGTTTGCTGGTGAGAGAGATTCATGAATTTTTAACTTTGTTTTGGCAGATGGAAAGCCTATGTTGCGGAATGGCGATACAGGTGACTGGATTGGAACATTTGATGGACACAAGGGTGCAGTCTGGGCAGCATGTCTTGATACTCCAGCACTCCATGCTGCTACAGCTTCTGCAGACTTCAGCGCGTATGCAGGCTCTCTCTCTCATACATTTTTTCTCTTAATTCTTCTGTCAGGGTACCACCATTTGATGCCCCAGTCAGCTGATGGGAGTTTGAATCTTGTCTCATTTCAGATTTCCCAGTCCTGCAGCCCATGTCAATATTTTTTTCCTGAGATAATTATGCTCACTGAATGCCTGGCTGAATTTTAGGTCCAGAAGAGACTGGTTGGTGTCTGTGGTTTTTAGGCAACAAGTTAATCAGCTGAACTGTTGGAATGGCTGAGGGGATGTGAACAGGCGGGTCTGGGATGCTTTGACAGGGGATGAACTTCACTCCTTTGAGCACAAGCATATTGTCCGAACTTGTGCTTTTTCTGAGGTTCTCCTTCTTCTCCCTATCATCATTTTGGGACTCCAACGGGGAACAAGGCTGTTGGCATTTGCCTGACATCTTGCATTTGAATCTCCATGCCTGAGCTGTAAGAAAGGTTGTACAGTGTTGTGAAGGGAAGTACTGAAATTTTTTTTGGGTTGTTACCCACGGGATACAGAGTACAACACATTTGCTAACAGGTGGTTCGGAGAAAGTACTTCGTATATTTGATCTGAATCGCCCAGATGCACCTCCGACTCTCCTTGAGGGTTCCTTGGGTACACCAATTAGGGCAGCTGTATGGCATCACAGTGACCAGACCATATTGAGCTCTTCCAATGACATTGGAGGGGTCAGGTGCGGGCACTGAAGCATCCAGTTTTGCTTCATTCCACAGAGTTCCCTACGCTGCTGGTCTTCATCTTGGGGTTCTCAGATTTATTTGTCCCATGAGGTTAACCAATTTCTGTTCTTGGGTCCAAAGTTTTTTGACTTCGAGGAAATTCAACACTCTGTCAAGTTAATAAGTTCCAAGTTGTGCATGGCAAATGGAGAGGGAGTTTTGCTTAAAATCTAATGCATCATTACCTGAAGATTCACTTGACTTATATATTTTGTTGGAAATGTCAGAGTATGGGATGTGAGAACAAAGGCAATTGTGCGAACCTTGGAGACCAAATTACCTTGCACAAGTGTGGAGGTCAGCCGTGATGGTAATTATGTTACAACAGCAGATGGAAACACTGTCAAGTTCTGGGATGCCCATCAGTGAGTCATTCCATTTCTGAGAAATTTGAAGTTCTGTGGATCATCTTAAACTGCAGTAGCCTTTATGTATGGCATGAGACAAGTAATCCTGGAACTTCTGTAAATCTGTAGTTAGTAGAAAGTGAACAAGAATCAGTTGTTTGTGCATGGGCAGCTTTGGTTTGGTGAATAGCTACACAATGCCCATGCCTGTGGAGTCAGCATCACTGTTCCCTTCTCGCAGCAAGTTCATTGCAGGTGGTGATGATATGTGGGTTCGCCTCTTTGACTCCACCACAGGAGATGAAATTGGTGAGCTTTCTATGCATTCATTCTCTGTATTGTTGGGCTATTCTCTGTGAAGAATGATTGACACATGAGACTGTATAGACATGTTATGCATATTTCTTGTTGTTTGTTTGAGAGGACTGTGCCTTCAATTTGTTTGCAAAGTGTACCAAATGTTTTAAAGACTGCCCTCTTTCAAGCAGACAGCATAGAGACTTGAACTCCTATCCAGGGGAGTTATGAACATGTTTGTTCATGCATTGAAACCTTCTGCTTTTTAAAAGTATGTCACCATTCTGTTGACTCACATGGACCCAATGTATTGAATGGTGGTCTTGCAGAATGCAACAAAGGCCACCATGGCCCTGTCCATTGTGTGCGGTTTTCTCCAGGTGGAGAGTCATATGCATCAGGCTCAGAGGATGGAACTATCCGGATTTGGTGCACAGTGTCAGGCACAGATGAGTTTGAAGTGGGCAGTTTTGGCAATGGTGATGTGAAGCAGATTCGGGTTGGTGTTGATGAGGTTGTGAGGAAAGTGGAGGGTTTCCACATTGCACAGGAGAATGGGTCTAATTCATGAAGAGGGGTTTCATGTCTGAGTTAGAGGATCTCCAACTCTATTGTAAAGAGAGGGACACTGGATTTCAACAAGACAGTGTGTGTTGGTTGACTCTATTATGTCAAATAGACAGGTTGATAGTTGATTCCATTTAGTGCAGTCTTGATATTGAGATTTTGGTGCATTAATTGTTGTCTAATGAATCATGGTTCTTTCACTCTTTCTAGCACTTGATTTATACAACATGTATCAGATCAGTTCCTTTGTTCAGGGCAAGAGGAGCATCCTGGGTTTGACCTTTGTAATGGTCAATTAGGGTAAGTGTCATCTGTGCTTGCTTTGCCAAAGAGAATGTTGTGAAATTGGAAAATGGAAATTGATGGTGCAAATCTTGAACTCTAAAGCAAATTTAGTGGACTGAGTGACCCAACACAATCAAGCCATATCAGGACCTTTGTTGTAGAACTTTCTTGAACATAGAGTCAATCAGCAAAGTTGCTATGCACTTCTGTTCTAATCAACTACTCAATGTGTCCTCTGCCTTGTTGCAGGCATGGTGGTTTGGAGCCTCAGCAAATGGAATCATAAACTCAACCCTTAAGCCTTGGTAGATGTGCAGCCATTAGGGGGAAAATACAAGATTTTCTATCAGTGCCAATAACTCTTCCTGCAGGGATGGCTTTGCCAATGGAGCCATCAAAATTCAACTCTGTTGTAACTTTGTTGATGGTCATGAATACAGAGGTATTGTGCATCGCTTGCTGGAACCTTATTGCTTTCCAGGTTTGAATTTAGTGGAATGAAATTTCTTCAAGAACCAGGATGGAATCTAGCCCTAAGTTTTTATAGTCTGTGAATCTGTGCATGTGTCACAGAAGGAACATCAGATGTATCCATAAGGAGTTCTTCCAGGTCAATAATGTAGAGGATGAGAAATAGGCCTTTCATTGACTAGCTGGTTTGACTGTTCAACTTTCCAATACTTCACCACAAGGATATCCTGAATGAGAAACTATTGAATGGGTATTCGCAGGTCTTCAGACTAGCATGTGAGGCTACTGCAGACATCAACAACATATGCATGGTTTTGAGTCAACCTTTGTTGAAGCTCTCTTTGTTTCAGACCAGGACTGAATTTAGACAACCAGTTGAATTAAATTAGTGAGTCAGTCAAGGTCTGGAATTCATAAATAAGGACAAGGATGCAGAGCAAGGAGAAGTCTCGTTGGCAGTTCACGGTCCAGGGACCTAGTATGCACAGAATCACAGAGAATGGCTTTTTTTTTTTGCTGGACATGCTGAGGGGAGCTCTGAAGAGGATGAAGATGGAAAGAAAAATGAAGAGAACAGGAGGCAAGGACAAGCACCGATAAAAAGTGACCAAAACATGATCATTCAGGGGGCAGCTCACACAGTTGGTGGACAAGCAATCCAATGTAAGAAAAAGATGTAATGAGCAGCTCACCCTTGCAGGGCATGACATGCAGGAACGAAGAACACAAGGAGGCGCTGAAGGCACAGCTTCATTTAATCATGGATTTTGAGTTTCTGTCACATCTCTTGAAGCAGAAGGGACTCTAGTTTTTGCTTATTCAATTCACACCTACAAACACACATTTACCAACTCTTGTGAGTCATGTTGGTTAAATTGTAAATATTATTTTGTATAATATCATCAGTAAGATGTTTACAAAATGCTTGAAAAGTATTCACAAAATCACAGATGAGAAATGTAATAAAATTGGTCCAAATCACCCAACTCAAAAACCAAGAAGAATTGGATGGATATTCAAGTTTGAAATATATATATATATATATATATGAAACTCTCTCATGAATTCAATGTTTAAACCTCCAAATTGCCAACAGAAATCAATTTCCCAATTAGCCAAGAAAAAAACAAAACCCAAAGACTTCAAGCAACATCAATAACATTAAACTTTTGCCTCCACCACTAGCATGACGCACTAGAAAAGAGCTTCAAATGTTGAGTAAAGCAAAATCTTATGACAAGAAAGCAAACGAAACTAGTTCATTCATACATGAAATTTAGGCTCGAGAGGAGGTGGGATCACAAAAGACATAATTCCATTCCATTGAAAACACAATTCCTACAAGCCAGAGTCTATTTTGATAGAACAAAATATTACAAGTACTCTATAGTTGTCCCTTCTAAACCAGTTCTGATGGTAACATTGTTAGTGGAATTTTGCTCCATAACTTTGGAGAATTGTACCATGGCTTCTTAATGTCTAAAGTGTGCATGGCTTCATAATGAAAGGTGTGCATTGTGGAAGTGTATGTCATTAGGAGAGCTCTCTCTGCCACAGGATATTGAAATGTACAGCACCTGTTTTCTATCTAAGGCCTTTGATGTGAGGATGTCCAAACTGTGCAGGATCTTGCTAAATGGGGTCGTATGCCGCTTTATTGCAAGCCAAAGTCATGACTGAGTATGTTATGTTTATGGAATTAGTTAAATTTAATAAAACTCATTCTAAGCATCAAATTCATTAATATTTAGTGAGTAGTGGTATTAGTAGTTTTTAAACATCACCTCCATTGATGATTTAATGGTGTACATTTTATTTTGCCCATTTGAATCACCCTTTTTTTTGGGAATGGGTCAACATTTTTTTCCTTTTAATTACTTTCTCATTGTGAATCAATAAAATATATTTCCCCTTTCCAAAAAAAAAACTTCAGTTTTTTTTAGAATTAGTAAAAACCCAATTCATCTAACATTTCCAAAGTTTCTTAAACTTTTAAATTGCTACAATTGTTGGTAGGTCAAGGTCTTATCATGTGTCCCTTTGTCAACATCTACATACATCATTGTTAACACATATACAACACACAAACATCTTGACTAGTATAACACAATCAAATGTCATTCAAGGAAATGCATAATTATTCAAGGATGTTGGTAATGGGCCACCATGATCAAGCTCATTGGATGCCATGGTTATTCAAGGGCATGTTTTCAAGTATGGGATGTGCATACTAGAGTTGTTGGGAAACATTAGTTTTGGACTAAGGGTGCACTACTGCAATTGACGATCCTAGTATAATGTTGATACCATTATGTGGAGCAGGATCCATAGGCTAGGCAAGCCTCCATTTGCCATATTATGATATTGCAACATCTTATTTTGTTGTCAACATCAATGATACAAAGTTTTATCAACGTTCACTACCAAGAAACATCATTTCGAAACAACACACAAGGAAAACCAAACAAACCATTCACAAACTTGCATAAAAATTCATAAAAACCTACAAAACATAAACTTGTGTCCTAGATCCTCAAATCACCAAAAGTTTGAAATCACAACATGGGATTATATCCCATACAAATATCTCGAATTGTGTTCACACTAAAATTGGTTCCAAGTTAACTTACTTTAGTTTGCTTACAATAATTAAGATGTGAACATGTAATAAATAGAATTTTTTTGATAGTTATAGTGCGCTCTTATGTTGGTGCCTACATCCATCGTTGTTAACACACATATAACACATAACACAAAAATACCTTTAATGGTACAACACATTCAAATTAGCCCCCTTGTATGGGGTTTAAATCCTTTTAGCTAGATATCAATGTAAGAAATATGGTATGAAAATCCACCATGAGTAAACATTTTGATTTTAAGGTGAAAGAACTAGTAGGGCAAGTGCAAATGTGAGCCACATTATTAGTTGCTTAGCTATAATCTCTCCATTTTTTAACCAAATGTGAATCATCTTGGAAAATAATTCAAGTTATTTTCTAATATTTAACCACATGAATAGGCATCTAGGTCTATCATGTGCACTAAGGGCAAAACCATTTTTTGATTGACATTTCTTCCAATGGTGGCTTGAGACATTTCATATGCCAAGCTTTAGTATACCAATCACAAATCAACATATAACAACTCTTGTAGACTAACCACACACATCAACAAACTCTTGCATGGACAATTGTTAAGGATGCTCAATTTAGTTATTCACATTAGGAAGATGACATGGTACACAATTACATGTAATCCTTCCATGTTTGACCATCTTAGACGTCCAACAATGACACACCAGAAAGGTAGCACCTTTCATGCATGCAAAATACCACATCTTGTAATGACATCCAATGTAATTAGTGTTGTTTGTTGCATATAAATAAAATCCCCTAGTATTTCAGATCCATGTATTCAAGGCCGATAATCACCTCCTCAAATAATGGCATACGGGGATGTGTTTTGGTGTTGATTGATTGCCAAATTCTCCATAACCATTGGCATTACATGTTGGAATAAGGTTGTTCATTATTCACATGCTTGAAGCTCATATGTTTTGATCATCCAAATTGATTACCGTCATCACATCTTATCAAATTGAAGTTGGTAGCTTAAGTTTATGGCCAAACAACAAAATATATGGTGAAAAGGATGTAAAAAAAGGTCATTAATTAAACTTGTACCTCATAATTAACCACGGTAATTGTAAATCCCAATCTTTAATATAACCCTTTTGGAACCCATACTTCCACAAGCTTCACTTCACCATTTGCACCATTCGTTTAATTAATTCATCTACATCAAGATGGTCTCATGAAATAGTGTGATAATCTCTATGTTTTCTCACACAACTTTTGGAATTCCCCATGGAATTTCATACTTTAATTGATGAATACTTCAATTAAAGTGTTAAACCTAGGTAGCACCTTATTTAGAAATGCATATGTTGTTCCTTCAATACTACGATCTGACAATGGCTCCATTCCAACCAAGTGCAAGTACGTAGATAAGAACCAACAAGATTACTTTACGATAGGATTGTGAATCATTTTTAGTCCTTTTTCATTTTTCATATGAAAGAATTTTTGAATGAAGTATTTTGCAACTTGTTATTAAAAATACATATAATTGCCCCAATAGATCACATGTTTTGTGTTAATCATTGTTGAATAAATACAAACTTTTCAAAGTGTGTAAATTTTGCCAGATTCTGTGTAAATCATCTTGAAAATTTATCATAATTTTGAATCATACCAAAAATATGTTAACTACTTTAGGTTTTTGTTTCTTATATCGTAAACTACAACTTTGTTTTGTATGTCATGTACATTACACCCCATTTACATGTGGTAAAGGACTTTTGAAAATTAAAAAAATGAAAAATACTTTGAATTTCTAAAAAATTTAAATTCCATATCTTTTAAATTGTGAATGAATTTTGAAATTCTTGGGTAGTAGGTTACTACAATCTATTTTTTTTATTATCAAAATTATGTTATTACAATATTCTTTTACTTAATCCTTTGTAAAATTAACCACAATCTAATGCAATACCTATTCAAATTCAAACGTCCTTTTTAAAAATCAAAACCCAAAATTTAATATAATAAATTTTTAATTTGAATTCCTCAACATTCATATTAGTCATTTAACACAACTTGGAATGATTAATATAACTTCAAAATGTCAAGAAAGAAACATATGTAAAGAAATTCACAATTTTCATCATTATTTAACATGGTTTTTAGCTATCATTTTTATATTCGCACCCAACCACTTGGAGAAATGTTCAATGGGTGGAAACACATTGCGATAACCCCTTTTTGGACACTTTTGGGTCTGATAATATAATATGCACAACATGATTGTTCCAAGAATATGGTACATTTAATTTTGGGTATGAATTTTGGTTTTTGGGCCTATAATTATTACTTTTACAAAATTAATGTTATGTAATATGATGTTAAAAATAATAATAAATTGCATTATCTATATTGAATGATCCATGTGTATATTTATACTATATGTTAGTTTAATAGGACCACTATCTCATTTTGATTACATTAATTTTAAATGTTCAATAATCACTAGAATGATTTTAGTGAAATTTAAAATATGGCCCATTTACTCATGCTTGTCATTTTCCATGTGAATGTCATCATTTGTCAAAACTTCAATTTACCATGCATTTATTGTATCTTTGCTAAAAAACTCATTTTTTGATATGAAAATTTTCAAATTAGTCATATGGTATCCAAACATGATTCAAACTATGTGAAATGACATGGTTCAATATACCTTCAACTTTCATTAAAATTAAAAATCATTTAAATTATTTTAAGAATATATTTGTGTTTTTTGAGTACACATGTACATTACATTTGTTTCTACAAATATATCTCAATCTCTCAATTTATAAAATGAAATTAAATAATTTCTTTTTTAATATCTTTTCTAGGTTATATTCTAACATAAATTATGAATGTTTTTCAAAAGTTTGAAGTGGGATACATTCATACATGCACAACCCTGAAAAGTAGTATAATGTGACGCCCCGAAAAGGGTCACCATAGTTCAAAATAAACAAAACTAATTTTTTACTTTGCAAATTTTCGCTTGCTTACAAACATCAACATGTTTGTTTTACTTCAAATTTGAAAACAAAGAAATATACAATCATAAACATGAAGATGTTTATTTTGAAAGGCAAAAATCCAAAATGGATTACAAAAAAAAAAATTACTCAAATTACAAAGAAGAAAAACATCGATCGAATGACATTAGAATCCCCTTTATCATTTTCAAATCCTCTTACTTATACCATAACATAGTGTTGTTTTGAATTAAACAATCATTAGCAAATGCAATTGTCAATTAATTTCAAAATTAAATTGTAGCAACTACTAGTCACAAGTTGACCTTAGACTTGTTCTATCAACAACCAATTATGCTAATAAACCTATCATTGGTTAACTTAACAACCGGTTATTTAACAAACTTATTATCAATTAATTTAACAAATTGGTTACTTGTTGTCTAATGATAATTTAAGAAGTTCTCAAAATGATAATGTTTGACTAGTTACCAGTTGGTAACAATTGGTTATTATATACATAAAGTGAAAATTTGTGTTATCATTACCCCCCCTTGAAAACCGAATTTTGTCCTTGAAATTAGTCACCAAAAGCTACTTGTTCTTCACCTACTACTAACTCATCAATAGGTTTTTCACTTGATACATCAACATGTTCAACTATGGTACTTAGTTCAAGTTTTGGTTTTTCAATAACCAATGTGTTTCTCAGTACTATTCTTGGAGTTCTAAAAACTTCAAATGCATTCAAAGCAGTATCAATCATGGTGATATCTACATTTACTCCAATCTAAGGTATTATTAAAAGTACATGTTTGAGAATAACAGGTATGTAAATCAACTACATGGGTACTTACAACTATAATACGTGTATCAATAGGTTTTGTAGACAACAAAGACAAAGTACAAGAGGTAGTAACATGTTCAGCTCATCCTTTCATCTATGATAATATATTTGTAGTTGTAACAACTAATTTGCTTCAGTAATTCACAACTACAAGTATTGGTTGCATGGATGAAAATATCTAAAAAACTTCAATAGGCTCCTTGATCAACTTGGTACTCAACTAGTCATAATTATATCCTTGAAACTTCAACTTATAGGTGACCAATTTGTTTAATTACATTTTGAACATTGGCACAAGCAAGTTCCAAACTATCTTGAATTTGCTCTTCCTTGAACTTTTGTACTATTTGCCAACACTCCTTCCACTTTAGGTTATTATTTGTTAGAGCCTAGTTTTGTACTTTGAATAAGACATTATCCAACAATAACTCCTCGAATTCCCTCAACTAATTATCTATGTATGAAGTTTGAAAAGTTTTACCATGTGATTGGCACATTGTTTTTAACTTGCCTTTCAATTCTTAAATCTACACTTGCAAATCATGGGTGTGATTCTCCAATTCCATGTTAACATCTACCAACTATTTTCACTTTTGGGTACAAATATTCTCCAAACCTACAATGGTCATCTCTTGTTGAACGTTAACAACCTCCATTTTGCTATAATCTTTCATCAATTAATCATAATCAATTTGTAACACCTTGAGATCATTATGCCCCTTGAATTGAAATAAGTTAGTTTAGCTCATTGTATTATTGTTATTAGGGTTTTAACTTTCCTAATTGCCTTGTCAACTTCAACGGTTTTGGCAACCAAATGTTTGTTCTTCGTTTGAAGTTTGATGTTTTGGGCTTTTGCAATAGCTAGCTTTTTACCCCAATTCCAAAATGTTTGCTAAATACTAGTTCTAGGCAACAAGCATCAAACTGTTATTTGTGTCCTCAAGTATGTTTTCAGTAGAGTTATACTTATTTTCAAATCAACTAAACTATCTTTTATCTAAAGCCACGTTTGTGCAATCAACGATGCTTATTCAAAGGAGAATCAATGATCGCTTTCTATCCACACTGATTAGTCATCCTAATGAGTAGTAATATCAGCTTCCATTTCTTCATCTCCTTCTTCCATAATCGACACTCGCTGATGGGTATGCACCTTATTTTTTGGTGGAGAAATGGTTGGCTTTGAACTCAATTGATCCTATGGTGTTGTCGATTTGGTGCGCATTTTCAACCTATGAAATTGACACATAGGGTGCGGAAAGATGTTGGTAGAATGCACTTGTTGACACTCATTAATGAATTGTTTTTTTGTAACAACCTTAGGAAATTGTGAACATTCATCAACAATTTTCTTCTTCTCCTACTTTTGAACCATATGCACTTTTGGACAATCAATAGGTATGTCTTCGTTCAAAATTAGAAACCAATGGTGTAAACTTACTAGTCTTGAATAACAAGTAATTGCCTTTCTATCAAGCACTGCTAACCCTATTACTATCCTCTTTTAATGTTTTGTCCACCATGTCAACTCAATAAACAATTGTGTCAACATGATGGTGCACCAATTGATCTTCTTACCTCGGTTTGCCAAATTGAGAATAATGGTTATTCGATTGGTAGAATAGGCTAACCTTTCTCATTGATAAAAAAATTGTAGGATAGCCACAAACTTGGCATGATATTCTTCCTTCATGTGTATCATGTTCCATTGCTCTTTGTCAATGAATGCATTTGGTCCTGCAATGTTTTTCAAAGCAACTTGTGCCACATAACCAATGCATTTGCTCCATCAATAGCTCCTTCAACATTAACACCAAATTGTTAGGTTATTAACAGTTAATCAATTATGATTTTTCTCTCCACAAACTAGGGCTTGAATTTGTCCATCAATTGTTTATGGACTCCCAAGTATGTAAAAATTCTTCGAACAAGTCTCCCTGTGGTATTGTCCAATGAATAGTAAACAAACCTCCCAAACTCGCCCTTTTTGCCCATTCTCAATCCCTTGGATCCCATGTGGATCCACTTCAACATTTTTTGTATTTCTTTGCTTTCAACCAGTGCTTGTTTTTGAGAAACCTTGGCAGGAGAATGTATCTTTTCCATCACCTCTTTCCTTTTACACTTCATCATACACCTCCAACAATTATACGTGTTTTCGTCTTCACTGTCCAATTGGAACGATGTTTATTTGTCCTAAAACTTCAAGAATTTCATCTCCAACGTCTCGCTCTTCCTCAGAACTTTCATTAGGTTCTTCAAATGTAGGATGTGGTCGCGAAGCAAGTGGTTTAATGTAAATAACCTAGTGGTTTTAAAACACTCCTTTCTTTTTTGTTGAAGCTCTTTTTCTTCCCTTTCTCTTTCCTTTCACTATCTTTGTAGTTCTTTCTCATGCTTACTTGCTATTTTTCTCAATTGGTCTAATGTAATCATCTTTTCATCTCAAAATAATAAAACTTGAAAGTGAAAATGAAAAGACACAAGAAAAGGTGCATTAGTTCTTTATATTGTAACCATAATGTTAAGGTTGGTGGCTTTTGAAAAGTGATGTAACATTTAGGGGAAAAACGTTCTAGGAAATTGACACCTATGATTAAGTTAACTAAAACATCATTAGTTGTGTGGGAATAGGTTTAACAAGTATTTTTTCAACTGGTTTTTTTCCCAATAGGTCATTATTATTAGTTTCAATCGATTCTTTAGTGAACAGGCTTGATTTCATAATTCCACGCGGGGACGACAAACTGGATGGCCCCCAAAATGTTGACCTTCTCTGGCTCCGGCACCTTGTCCTCAATGTGTTGGAGAAGAGCACGGTTGAAGCAGCGACGGTAGTAGGCCTTGAAGTTGCGGATGATGCCAGCATCGCACGGTTGAATCTTCGAGGTCATGTTCGGAGGTAGGTAGAGAATGGTCGTGTTCCGAAGGCGGATGTGATCCGGAATCTTCTCCACTGGAGTGTGCCCGCTGAAGTTATCCAGGATCAGGAGGATCTTCCGGCCGGAAACATGGAGATCAAATGCCCAGAACCACTCCAGGAAGATGATCTGTGTCATCCACGCGGACGCATTGTTCCTGTATACGCACCCAAGTGACGTGACGTTGATGTTCTTGAAACACCTGGGGTTCTTAAACTTGCCAATCACCCACAGTGGGAGCTTGTCAGAGTCGTCGTCGTTGCAACACAGCGCTAGGGTCAAGCGCTCCTTGCTCTGTTTCCTGCCTTTGAGCTGCTTTGTCGCCAGGGAGTTGTCCGCCTGCAATGCGGGCGAAGATGCTTAGTTAGCCAGGGACAAACTCATTTGATATCTTTTTGAACTTACAGTATGTACCTGCATGCGGTTTAACAACCCACTCTCATCCATATTGTAGATGTCACGCCATTCGTACGCGTCAAGAACTTGACGAATTCTCGGAAGGGCAGCTGTAACAGTAGTCATGTCGACTGAACCGCTTTCCCCAAACCTACGATGCTTCTTGATCCCGTGACGGACTTTGAAAGCTTCAAGCCAGCCATTTGAAAACTCAAACGACGAGTGATCCGGGTACAGGCGGTCAATGATCTTCATTGCGCTCTCATGTATGAGGTCTTCGCTCAGGTTGACGTGTTCCTGGTTGGCAAGGAACCATTCGGCTAAGGCATCTTCCATGACAGGGAATTTCACTGTCTTCTGACGCTTGGAGCTGAGGTTGGAGGTGGTGGCCTTGGCGAGTAGTTCCACCGACCGTTTGAGTGTGCCCGACACCATTGCTTGGTTGACCTTGAGTTTATGAGTGTCCTCCAGCCACTTGATCAGCTCTTTCTATGTGGCACTAGGATGATCTTTCTTGTACCGTATGAAGGCGAGGCGGACCTCGTCCGTCATCGTGGTGTATTGCTGACCTTTCTTTGGCATGGAGAAGACTTTGCGCATGAGGATGTGACGGGGTGGTACTTGCAACGCGGTTCTTGAGGTGGACCCACACGCAAACAAGGGTTTTTTTTCTGTGGAACTTCCCCCGGCACGCGGGTACGTACAGCCACGAACTAACGCCCTAACGGTACAAACGATAACGGTAAAAAAAAGGAAAACGTGTGTATGATATTGTATGTACTGTACTTGCCTAAAGTAATAACCTGTATAAAGTGATATCCTACCTCTGGTCCCAGCAATATCACTTTAGACAGGTTTTACTGTATGTCCATTTTTTGAGGTATTCAAATTTTTTACTTCCCCAATATGATTATGTACAAAGTTTTTTTTCCTTCATTTTTGCAATGTTGTTTAAATTGCAGAAGTGAACTCCATAAGAAGATTTA
>Ga0116227_10006858_pt1 | contig 22722 bp, 24 predicted proteins | sample S1TSphgellanicum_FD_89693 | JGI IMG/M metagenome (GOLD analysis project Ga0116227, IMG submission 89693) | Host-associated microbial communities from peat moss isolated from Minnesota, USA - S1T2_Fb - Sphagnum magellanicum MG | ecosystem: Host-associated > Plants > Peat moss > Unclassified...
AAAAAAATTGTTTTTAAAAAAAAAAAAAAAAAAAAAAAAAAAAAAAGAGAGATGAAAAGAAAATGAGAAGTCGAAGAAAAGAATCAAACCCTAAACCCCTTGAGTTGAAGGGGACAATTTTAATCACTACATCACCACAAAAAATAAAAATAAAAATAAAATAAAATAAAATCTTAAATGAACGGTGCAAGAAAAATAATTAAAGTGTTCATCACAATTTGAATATAAATAAATAAATAAACTCAAAATTAGTTTCATGTTGAACATCATAGTACAACTACGTGGACTCGATGTCGCATTTAATTTGTTGCTTTTATTTTGTGCTTGCCTTCAAAAGGCCTTACCCAACATATTGAATTTTATTATTATTATTCTTTTTTCTTTTTCTTTTTTTTAACAAGATGATCTAGAACCTCATAAAAGAATTGGAAGATCCCTCTAAAAAATAGGAAGTTGTAAAATACTCAAAAGAAACTTAATAGTGTATTTAGAGGGCACCTTATATTTTATGAATGCCCCCGCCCCTCTTGGAAAATGAGGAGGAATCTTTCACCTAAACTAGGAGAGTGGGAGGGATGTTGTCTCTAGGCATAGGTGTAAGACCCCTCTCACTCTTGAGTCGTAAGTTGTAGGAACCTTTATCCATAGGTTTAAGATGCCTCCCACTCTTAAGGGGTAGGTGTCAGAACCCTTCCTCCTCACCTACATCTTGCGATTGAGGTGTGATTACATCCATGGTTAACATTCACCTTGTGCTTTTAGGGTTGTAACCTCAACTCGGTTAATGCCTGGTTTCACCTTGGTCACTTTTTCCGCAAGAAGTAGGTCCTATATGTAGGTAGATAGGTAGGAAAACAGGTGACTACTAGGTAGGTAAGTAGATGATTTGTACACAGGTACATAGGTAAGTCCTGTTTTTACTACCTATCCACTGTGAAACCGGGTTGCAAGTTGCTAGTAGGTAGGTAAGTCTTAAACAACTGAGCTAACTACCATGGTTAGCTAGCGAACTGGAAACCAACAGAAAACTGTTTCCTGACCACTATCCATCCATCCATCCATCCATCCATTGTTCACTCTGGCCCTTAACAAGGACTTAAGGCCCGGTTGCGCTCCTTAGGGGGTGTTACGTCTCTGTGCGATCCTTAGTCTCGGGATGGCGCAGACCACGAAGGAGCTTGAGCTTCGTGCTCGATCCCGGTCTCGGGGGTCGTCCGAAGGAGCTTCGTGATCGATCTGAGTCTCTTCTCGGGGTCTCGCGCAGATCAAAACAAAGGAGCAAAGTTCTCGCGTTAACGCGCAAGGGAAAATTACCCATCGGACGTATCGCTTCGTGGCTGCTTAAAGAGTGCATGTCGAAGACGGCAGTTTTGCATTGCAGTAGGCTAAGTGAAGAATGCTGGTAAATTTTATTTTTTCCCCATGATGAAGAGAGTAGTGATGCAGAGCTTAGTGAGGACACAGCGGCGGCTCTTCTTCTACAACAGCAGCAACTCTTTCACCCAAAGGCTCCAATTCTTCCAGTCAGCAGCAGGGTTATGTAACCAGAGTGAAATAGTAAGAGGACAACACCTATACATACTTTTGTGATTTCTTCCTCACAACCCATCTTGGTCAGTCTGGTTGAATCTTCAGCAATTTGAATGCTCTTAGGATTAGGGCGGAAGTGGAAATTTGATGCCTGCAACTTGCAAACCCTACTAAACCCTAAATCCTTCAAATGCAATCCTGCTAGCAATTTTAGAAACCAGCTGGTGGGGCGCCACTGATGGATGTAATGCTCAATAGGTACAAGGATTTCAGAATTTTCCTTATTTGGGTTTGTTCTATTGCAGGAAAATCAGGCACCGCCACCACGACCTGAGGAGGATTATGATGTGGTCATTGTTGGCGGTGGAATGGTAGGTGCTGCTGTTGGGTGTGGCCTTGGTATGTATGAGTTTTTTTCTGAACAACCCCTTGCCGACTGATGGATGTAGTTTTTTTTTGTTTTAGAGAGATGTCATGGGCTTGTCATGCAATGGCACATTGAAGAAGAAAACTAGAAATGAGGCTTGGAAAGATTCACATTCTTCTCTAGGGTTTACCAGTTGTTTTTCAGGCTGTGGAGATGTGGCTTATCATGCAACACACATTGAAGAAGGAAGATAGAAATGAGCTTGGAAAGATTTGCATTCTTCTGTAGGGTTGCAAATTGTTTTTCGGTCTCTGGAGATGCACCTTGTCATGCAATGCACATTGAAGAAGATAAAAATTAGCTTGGAAAGCTTGCATTCTCTAGGGTTTCAATTGTTTTTGGTCTTTGGTAGAGATTTGGCTTGTCAGACAATGCACATTGAATAAGGAAGATAGAAATGAGCTTGGAAAGTTTTGCATTCTCTAGGGTTGCAATTGTTTTCAGGCTGTGGAAGATTTCAGCTTGTATACAAGTTCTGATTTCTTTGATTTCTGTGCTGACTTATTGCAGCAAGTTCAGCCATGACAAGAGGTTTGCGGGTGGCAATGATTGATAGCAGCCCAAAACAGCCCACCTTTCATAAACATGATCCAAATCCTATACCAGACCAACGTGTCAGTGCCATCACACCTGCCACAGTCCGCTTCTTCCAAGGTCTCCCCTTGTCTTGTGATCATGTTCCACCTCAGTTCTCATGTTGAGTAATCATCTGTCACCATTCACTCTTGTTTTGGGTTTGACACAAATGCATGGAAAAGGTTGTCTGATTGGAAGCGTGGTCTGAATTGCAGATGTTGGAGCTTGGGAAGGTGTTCTATCAGCAAAGCCTACACCCTTTGACTCTATGCAGGTGCACAGCTGGCTTGCATTTCTCCTACTCCTTGGTCATTGTTCCAAGATTAGTGCTCTTGATCTTGCCACTTGTTGCTGATTCTGGTAAACACGGAATTGTGTATTGCAGGTCTGGGACTATGGAGGGCTTGGCTTCACACGCTACAAGGCAGAGGATGTTGGTGAGCCTCTGCTGGGGTAAGTTCTCCCACAAATCACATTGTCAGCAGACATGCCATTGTCTTCAGCTTCTTCTTCTACTTGGGGATATTTTTTTGCTAGAGATGTTTCTTTTGGAGGTGGGTGCAGGTATGTGGTGGAAAACAATGTATTGCTTGCAGCTCTTCACTCTTGTTTGCAGGTCTGTTCTTCTCTGTCGGACACTTGTTTACTTCCTCTAAGTTTTTTCACCCCTACCAGATAGCCCAGAAATTGATTCTGATACTGGGTCTGACTGCAGAGTGTAGGATCCATTGAGACCATGAACCCAGCACAAGTGAAGTCGGTCATGTTTCCATCTTCCAGCAATCTGTCTCCAACTCAAACAAAAGAAGCTGCTGAGAGTACTGGAAAACAGGATTGGGCACAAATTGAACTTGCTGATGGCCGTCGTCTTCGAACAAGACTAGTGGTAAGGACATAGTTTTTACTTCTTTGTGGCATTTGTGCTGCAGCTACGTGTAATAATGGTTTACCTGAAATTTGTGGTGCATTGTTATATACTTCCCTACACCCACTCATTATTAGGAGCTGATGCTGTTGCTTGAGCTACAGCCATTGTGTCAGACTTTTGAAAGGTATGACTGTCATTTGGATCTCAAGAAACAATCGCAATGGATGTTGGACAGGAAGCATGTGTCACAGGTTTTCTTTCTAAGTGGGTTCACTTGGCTTCATTTGGGGACATTGTGCAAGGGTTTAGGGTTTATCTCCATGAGAACTAGTTGAAAATGAGTAAGGGTATCTTAGGTTTTGTGATGGGCACGTGTGCAGGTGGGTGCAGATGGTGGGAAGTCAGCAGTGAGATCTATGGCAGGATTTCAAACGAGAGGTTGGCAGTACAAACAAACAGCAGTGATATGTACAGTCAAGGTGGAGTGGGAACATACCACAGGATGGCAACGATTTCTCCCCACTGGCCCTTTTGCATTGCTGCCAATGGGGGGCACCTTCAGCAACATTGTGTGGTCAACATCTCCTGAAATTGCACAGGAGTTGAAATTGATGCCAAGTGTGGACTTTGTGGTGGATGCAAACCGAGCATTGCTGGAAGATTATGGCTCACAGCCATATTCAGGGCTTGCAGAGCTGCTAAGCAGCAGGTTAGGGAAACAGCTCTTTGGTAGTGAGTTGGGGACACAGCTGCTTGGGGCATTCACCCCATCATCAGCAGAGCAGTTCCAGGTTCCACCACGTGTTATGGACTGTGTGACAGAGCGACTCTCCTTTCCACTCTCACTCTTGCATGCCACCAAGTACGTGAACCACCGTGTTGCTCTTGTGGGTGATGCAGCGCACACAGTGCACCCTCTTGCCGGCCAAGGAGTAAACCTTGGATTTGGAGATGCTTTGGCTCTTGTAAACACCCTGCGTAGAGGTGTTGAAGGGGGATTTGACATTGGAGAGGTGAGTTCTCAGGTCCTAATTGTGTTTGTTTGTTTGAGAATCATGGGGCTTAAAAAGATACCATATCTGCCAATATTCAGTGTATGTAAATCTCCTCGGTTATGTCCATGGGCTTTGTTTCTTTCCAGGAAAGAGTACTGAAGGAGTATGAGAATGAACGAAAGAAGACCAACATGACAATGATGGCATTACTGGATGGCTTCCAAAAGCTTTATGCCACAGATTTTGGGCCTCTGAATATAGCTCGTGCAGCTGGCTTCAACACAGTAAATCTCCTGGGTCCTCTGAAGAAGCAAATTATCACATATGCAATGGGTGTTCACTAATCAAGTTCTGAGCTGCAGAAAACAATGGTACAACAAGAGTATTCCAACCAGAACTCAAGCTTTCTCCCTCTTTATGTTTCTCTTCTTTGGTGTAGGGTGCTAACCAGTATCATGGTTGAGTCTTTCCCCCCACTCAGGGACTTGCAACAGAAACTCAGTATGCAAGTGCAAGTGGTTAGGCTGGCCTATACCCATTGTTGGGAACTTGATGAAGGCAATGGGTATGTAAGTTGTCATAGAAAAGTTGCTATTATACATGTTAGTGTGTCACTAAAACAATTGAGAGACTGAATGTTGTTCATCTTGCTAGTTTTTATGGTTCATTTTGAGGTGCAAGTTCATCCCTTGCATGCATTTGTTCTCCCATGGTCCTTGATCCTTATCTAGATGGTGGTATCAAAGATATTAAATGCCTAGTGGTGGAATTTTTTTAGTTTTAAAGAGGAAACCTTGGATTGCAATTCGTGATGTGTGATGAAGGAGATGACAGGGTTTTAACAACAGGCTTCCTCCAAAACAGGTGAGTATTCTTTCTAAGCTTAACCCTTTCCAGCCCTCTGTCTTATCACTAGATAACATGCATGCAAATGGGAATTTGTATTTGTTTCTATCACAGTTGTTATAACAAATTTTGCACCAAAAGTCTGTGTCACTTTGCATGCTACATACTACATGAGTCTTTATTAGGGTCATGAAGTTGATACACTTAGTCTGAGTTCTGAATGTGGAATTGCAGCACTTCAGTCCTTCACTTCCCCAACTTTTCTACATGATGCAGCTGATGGCTTGATTTGAAGGCGAGTGTTACCAATCAGTTCTAACTTGAAACCGTAACTGTTATCTCAGTTATGCTTGAAAACTTGACCAATAAATAGAAACTTAACAAATAGTTCATTGTACAATGGCTTTGCCCTTCATGGTAGGTTCAAACAAAGTCATGTAATATTGTTGAATGATTTCGGTGTGGATAGATGCATTATCTAGTTTTCCATCATAGCCCATTGTTGTCTATTTTTTGGGTTTTGTGATACATACACAATGTGCACCTTCAACATGTTAGTGTTTTGTGTGTGTGTGTGGTTTGTCCTATGATAGAAAATGTAGATGGAAATTTTCTATTTGTGTACATCTTTACATGTGGCATGTGATGGGTCACACACATAGGTGTATGTCTAGTGAAGATGCTCATGTGGCCAAAGAAATAGAAATAGAAATTGCTTTTGAACAAACATGCCAACACAAACTCACACATAAATGTTTTGTTATTGGAGCTTGTGCATCAATGAACAACTAAATTCTATGTAAGATGTATGTACATGCTTATGAGCACCAAGTGGTTTTAAGAAATAAATTTGTCAAGGAGTGCTTGACATCATATTGTTCATTAAAAGGTTTGAAGCCATTTTTTTGCCATTTGGCAACATCTATCATCTAACTCCTACACCTTCACTTCAAGGAGCAAATGTACTCCAAAGAGCAAATGTATGTCAAGGATATATCTTGAAATGCTTTGGAGGTGGGAAATTGTAAACCTATTCATCCATGCATGATGTATGAATGTTGTCCAAAAGTTGTTGACAAATCGATAATGACTAATAAATGAAATCCAAACCTTACTAAAGTGCTTTGGAGTTTCTTGTGAACACTAGTTACATTGTTTGATGTTGTGGTTGCTAATAAGGTTGTGAACATATTCATAACTAATCTTAATTTTGGATATTGGGTTTAATGTGAAATGAACTTGATTATCTAAAGTGAATCGTTGATCATGGTGTCCACCTAAACAAATAATTTTGAAGCTTGTTTTCCAAAAGATCAAAATATGGTAGTTTTGTGTTGGATTGCAATGATGCAAATTATAAATATGCTTGTAATTGTTGAAGACATCTTCATAATTTTACTTTGTTTGGGTATTTGTATTTGTAAAAAGATGACAATTATCATGTTACCACCTATTATTTTGAAACTTATGGTTGTAACCTAAACAAAACAAGACAAAATAAAATGATGAATATTTGTACAAGACACAAATTTCCCAAAAGGGCCTTTAATTGTTAATATTTGTGATTTGTTTATCAAACTTCCAACATACCATGCATTTGCAAACTCATTATTTTGATATATCATTTTGTATATGAGATAATGATGGATGGTCAAACTGATTTTTTTGTTTGTGGAACATGAAGACATTCTAACAAATTTGTTGATCATTGGTCTTTTTCTGATAAACATGGTTGATTGTTATTTCACAACCATGATGGGATTTAAGACTATTGTTTCATTTTATACCAAGTACCACATTTTTTCCTTATTACACCAATTTTTATTACATGATTTTTCAAAACTTTTTAACTTTATTGTGTTACATAAATATCAAAGTTCAAAGAGATTTTTGTCCATGGATCCATGAATGATATCACATTTTCCACATTTCAAGCTTACACCAAAGGGCTACAAATGGCAACTTGTCTTGAATTCATCATGGCAACACTGTCATTGAACTTTACATCATACGCAATAAAAGGTATCCATTATTGCTTTGGTTGATGATTCCTCACAAAAAGGGAAATGTCCATCGTACCAACTTGGAGTTCTTATTCAATAGAGATTTTAATTGAAGGAGGAGTGTTGCTGAAAATTCTTTTAGATTTTGAAGAAAGGCTTTAGAAAGTTATTATTTGAAACCAATCTACATTTATATAAATTTCTTGTATGATATGGTGGTTTATTATTATACTTTGTACAACATGATTATTGAAACAATACTTTCAAACATTGACACACTAATGATGCAACTATAGTTAGAGATTGATCATGTTAATTATGTTCCTCTTGGTGGTTGCAAGGAAGTCAATGAACATTGTATCTCTATACTAAAGAATGCAATTGAAATTGACATTGAAACAAAATTACAAGGTTATGAAATTTCAAGAATGAACCAACCTAACCTCTTGGAATAATATCTTGGAAATGGGCCACAATATACGGTATGTTGAAACTATATTTATGTATGATTATTGTATCTATATGCAATTTTGTGAAGTTTATCACAAATGACCACATTGAATTTCTTTTGAAGTAAAATTTTAATCAAACTTTGAAAACCAAAAAAATAAAATTGTAAGTACTTTCTATAAATTGTAATTGAAATTGTAAAGTTGGTAAAAATATTTCAAATGATTATTATAGTAGTTCCATCATCTTCCTTAATTGATGAATCAAAATCAAAATTCAATGGTTGAAGCATGAGATCTTTGTCACATATGAAAGCATGGCACATGGTTTTGTTGGAGCTTGATAAAACATTAACCTTTCATGTAGGTCGACCCTATATGAGCTACTAATTTATGAAACAAAAAAATATATTTATTACTCAAATAGCAAATACGATAAAAGGGGTAAGAGTTGTTGCTGAGTGGGTAAGATTATTGTAGCATTTTTATTATGCCCACTTGGAGACCATGTTTTAACATGTTTATTGGATTTCTTTTTTGTTTTTGTGTTTCAAGTATTTTAGATTTGTTTGATGAAGGTTTGCTAATGAATCTTGTTGTGTTGGTCTTTAATTTCCAATTGCATGTTGTTGATGTGATCCTTGATTTTGATTGTGAGTTTGTTGTTATGGTGCATAATTCCAATTATAAATGAAAAGACACCATAAAGCTTGTGTTTGATTCATGTGATATCAAAAGCAATTGGAACATTCATGAATATCTCAATTGCTTATTTCAACAAGTTGATGAAATGTAACTTGTAATGAAAAATACTCTTTGAAAAATTATTGAACTTCATTAAATTAACTCACACATGTGGATTTTTGTGATTGTTGTTTAACATTTGTTCTTTTAGAACATAGTCATCAAATAGAAAATCTTGCATTAACAAATGTTATGATGATGACACACAAAAAATCTCACCTTCTATATTAATAACTTTTGGCATTAGTGCAAAGTAATTCATGTCCCCCTTAGCTTGTGAATCCTTGACATGGAATGAAATTATCACAATTCTTTTTTTGTAGAATGCTTCAATCACCTCCTAAGTAAATTGTCTCGACAAGTGATTTTCATCACATTCATGAACAATTAATTCTTTGAGAAAATTGTTCTAGATTATTTCATAGTGATAAATTTTAAAAAGAAAAAATCAAAGTTCAAATCATTTCACTTATCTTTACAAATCATACCATTTTGTGCCATGCATGTATTGATAATTTTACGGAGCTCCTATGTAATTTTGGTCCACTATTGTGCAACAATAATCATGTGCAATTTAGGATCCACCAATGTCTTTTGAGTAACATATTCATTGTGATTTTCACGTAATGAATGCTAGGACTTCATGATGCTTCTAATTTCTAGTTTGTTGATGAGCCATGCTATCACTATTAGATCTTGCAACATTGATGCATCCTCTTAATCCTTTCCTTCATAATATTGAATTGATTGCATCTATATAAACTAATGTGTATGATCATTGTTTTTGTGATTGTAGGATAATGATCTAGACCTATGGCATGAATGACATTGTAGTTAACTATGGAGTTGGGGTGTTGAAAATCAAATGAAGTTGTAGATAATTACAATGCATGTGATGTATTGTTGTTACAATCTACTACAAACTTATGATGATGAAACTTGGTGAAGTTGTAGACATTCATGATTTGTGTGATGTGTTGTTGTGATTGGAGATGATGTTATGAACTTAAAAGATTCATAACTTCACAAATTTGTAAATGTCTCTTAAGATGTTAAAAACTTCACAAATATGTAAATGTCATAAATGCTCAAATGTCACAAGCTTCAAACACTTTAAGAATATTAGAATCTTCACACATTTGTAGATTTTTCAAATGCTTCAAGAAGATTGAAATGTTCATGCATTTGTGGATGCTTTAAATGTTTCAAGAGGATGGAGATGTTCATGGATATGTAGATGTTTCAACCACATCAAGTTCAAACAAAAATGGAAGGAATAGAACAAGGGTAGAATTTTCAGTGAAAATAAGAGCTTAATGAAAAGATTAATAATTTATAACATGTGATTTGAGCTTGATCTCATTTTCCACCAATGAATAGTGGTAGGAATCTACAAATTTTATAGATTTTGAATTCCACTTTTGTAGTTTAATAATTGGCACTACCACAAGTTCTAGTGATTGAAATAATGAAACATGTCATATTGCCATGTGCTAGTCTACATATCAATTGGATTGTGAACAATTGTAGTTTGTAATGATGCTATTAAACTAGTACCCATATGGGTGAATAGTCCCTAAATTCTACCTTTTTAAAGCTAGTTCTAAATCATGGAATATTTTTTTATTGCAATATTTATTTGTTAGTTTTTTTAATTTCTTATTACCATAAGGGCATATTCCATCCATTTAGGAACATGTCAAGCCGTTATGTGTGTAATGTCGTCCTATTTGGTGGGAATGGGCTCTACCAAGACATGTTCCAAAATGTAATCAATGTTCCCATTAGTTGATTCCCATAATTGTGAGATCCTTCACACACCATTGATGATAATTGTTGATAATAATTGGAATTGTTATAAGCTTCATTTCACATGGTCAATTATTTGACAATTTTCCAAAAAAATATTATATGCTAACAATTTTTTTTGAAAAGGTGATTTTGAAATTTTCCATGGAAGCATTACATGTTAGAACTTGTTTGGATAAGGTGATTCTCATAATTCGAAAGAAAGGGCGATTGGTTGGAACTTGTCTTGAAAAGAAATGGAATTTTGAATAGTTCAATTAGAAGCATTATATGTAGAAAACTTGTTTTGAAAACTAGTTTTGCCAATTCCATGAAAACATTTTTATTCTATAAATATCATCTTGTCTTGAGAAGTAGGTTTTGAGCAATGTTGGTCGGGTATTGGCTTTTAGTCATACTAGGTGGGCAAGGCATTTTCTTTAAAAACCATTTGTGAAACACATAAGGCATGGGCATTGGATTTTTTTTAAGTAACCTATACTTGATGTGCACAAGCATTGAAGGTTTTTTTTTCACATGGGCTTCCATAACAGGCATGGAAATGAGTGATGCATGTCTTACATAAATTCAGACATGTGCATTAAAAAAAAATCATCATAATTAACATCATTTTCAAGTATTTTTTAAAAGGAAGAGTTCAAGACAAATTTGAATGTCAAAAATGATCTCATAGATGTCTATGTATAAATTGCCTTTGGCATAAAAACATTGTTAAAAAAACTACATGTATATGTTGTAATCTTGCTTCAATCACTAACTATTAACTACCAAACTTAATGTAACCGATGTAACTAAAATATTGCAACCTAAATGATCCACCAATTTGGATCTCTTGATGCTTAATGCCATAAAAATTGGCTAGTTCCTGTAGTTCTAGCTTGTGCAAAACTAACATTAAACTTCGACAATAAATGCAAAGTGCACTTTTAGACTTTCTTAAGCATACACACAAGGAAGCAAAAACCTTCAAGCAAATATGCATTCAAGCTCATACAAAAATTGATGTTGCACATTGAATTTCACTCAACATAATCACATCAAAGTATTTTGCAACCCAACAATTTTACATCAACATAACAAAAATCAAACAAGCAACTGCAACATAAACCCAAATATGCACAAATCATGTACATTCAATTTTAGCTAGGGCAATCAATTGGACCCTTGTTGAAATAGTCGAAGTAGAAACACATTCAATTAGACCTAAAACAATGGGAGCAAAAATTATACAAAATTAGTTGGACCTAAAACAATGGTAGCAAAAACACATAATCAATTGGACTTTAAAATAGTGGGAGTCAAAACATAAATTCACAATTGACATAGAATCAAATGGAACCTTGTTGAAATAATGGGAGCAAAATCACAACCATTAAAAAACCAACAACTAACACAAAATCAATTGGACCTTGTTGAAACAAGTGGGAGCATAAACATAACCATTCAAGAATAAGAACCAAGACAAAATCAATTGAACCCTTGCTAAAATAGTTGGACCAGAAACAAAATCATTCAAAACTAACATAAACCTCAAAATACATTGACAACAAGGACTCATAGACAACGTAAATCAATATAAACACCATAGACCCCTATCTCTTAACATTGACCTATATTGTGAAGGTTTGAAGATTTCAAGGTGTTTCACATTTTCTATAGACCTTTTCTCATCATTAAAGCACTTTACCCTGAAAGGTGAAGGTAGTTGCATTGGGGGCCTCCTTTTTGCTCTTCTAGCATAGTTTGGTTTCCAAATTATTTTGCACCATTCAACATCACAAGTTGAAACATGTCATTCTTTTTCAAACAAATTAAAATTAACAATCAAATTTTCATTTTTAGAAACCATACCATCTTCAAAATTGAAGAATTTTTCAAATGATTTAGGCCCATTTGTGCAGCCGAATCTAGGATCATCTAGCCAATTTTTCATAATTAAGACCAATTTATCTAGATTTTCAATCCCAAGCTAACATTGCTTCAAACTTGTGATGACCCCTATCATATTGAAAATTCTTTCAATTTTGATTTGGGAACCAACAATTCCCATCACTTGTTGTGTAAAATAAATGAGATTTGGAAATTGTTGCTCATGTTCTGCCCACCAAGTAAATGGACTGAAAGGATTTATTAGCACTGAAATCCTCTTGAAAAGCGACAGTTTAGTTCCAATGAGCCCCATTGTAGATTTTTCAATAGAAACCAAGGATCCAAATACATTTAGCCTAACCATTGTAAATGCAATAGATGTAACAATTGCTAAATTTAGTGTTAAGGCATGATCAAGTGTGAGTGAGAGTGGCATTATAAATTTTCGATCATAATTTGTAGCAATTTGCATGGCCAATTCAAGGCCAACACAATCTTTAATGAATTGTAGGTTCTTGAAACATGGGTCAAGCATAAAAACCAACATATTATGAGCATGATGAGGCTGAAATGATGATGCAAAGGTTAAGAAAAGCTTCAACACACCAATAATTCTAGCTTGCATCCAATACCCAAGATGCAATAATTCAAAATCAAAATCACCATCCTACACCAATAATCATAATCAAATAGTTAGATCATGTTTTTGAAAGAAGACAAATTAAACCTTAAGCAAAAAAATCCAAAAGCAATCAAACCACGTACTTGCATAATTTCATTTATGTTGGAATTGGTGTTGTACATCATAACACACATGGTTGTGGTAATAAAAATAACATCTAATAATAACCAATACCCCTAGGATTGGTTCAAAACACATTGGGTGATCACTGGTGTTAGAACTTGTGACACTTTCTATGTCGTAGACCATGTTTGGGGAGATGGTATTGTGTTTTGCTAAGCAATGGTTTGTTGTGAATAACAAAGGTTTATGGCATGTTTGAACTCCAAGGTTTCTTTGAAAAATACCACCTTGGATGCAAATCACATCTTAAAATGAGTTTTCAATTTTTGGGGGTGAAGAAATACGTCTTTACAAGCCTTAATCCATTCATGTTTGCCCTTCCCACATTTTTTGGTCCAAACAATAATCTTCTAAAGAGAAAATTGAACCTCTTTGATTAAAACCTCCTTCATGCCACCACACACTTTCAAATCATTTTATAGCATATTAACATCACTTAGACATGGCATGCCCATAACAACTAGCAACATAGGGTTGTGGTAAAGAAAAAGGAAAACATGATACAATGTTTATTAAGGTTGTTGTTAGGGTCTTCAGATTTATGCCTTCGTCTTTAACATATGCTATGACTTTGTCCAACAAATTGTATGGAACAAGTAGATCCTTGAGTTGAACATCCATTTGGTAGCCTCGAGGTTTCATGAACATAAAAAATTCCCATAGTGACATGGCAAGGTTCCCATTTTTTGTTGATGTAATTTATAACTAGAGCAAATGTATCGAGACCCCCTTAGGACATCCACATATCAAATGTGGCTATAATTGTAATGGCATTAACAATAATATGAAGAACATGATGTTCCATGGTCTTGCTAACCATGGACGAGATTATTTTGTTATTAAGTTGTTGTCTACTGAGAAAGGTAACTTGGCCACATTGATGAAGGACAAGCTTTCTCAACCACACATTTTCAATGGAATTCAATGGTTAATATCCTTCAGTGATGTACAAGATCAATTCCTCAAGAAACAATTATTAAATAGGGTTTGAAATTTTGTATGGCATTCTAGACCTTAAGAAATTAGCAATGGAGGTTGCTTTTTCCACTTCTTAAAAGTTTGATGAATAGTAGTTCTTGTGGTAGTAGTAATAGTTTGTCGTCTATTGTACTACTTCAACACTACATAATGCTCAAAGGCCACATGTCGACTCATGGCAGTTGTGCCATGGTCTTTGTTATACATAACCAATCCTTTCCGATTTTGAGTAAAACTCTTTCCTACAGCTTCTTGTTGAATGCTACAATAAACAACACATTTCATTTGTTGAGACTTAAAACAATCTACAATAGTAGTATGGTCATTAACTTAAAAAAATGCCCATGTACTTGTTGTTCTATTCCAAGTGAGTCAAAAATTTTGGTTACGTTCCAATTCCACAAACAATTCTTCATTACGTGCCTATTTTTCAACTTGTAACAACTTTTTTTTGTCCTCGCCAGGGTCTCTATCAACAAGCTCATTGTAACATGTTTCAGATTAGATCACACCATCACCATTCCGAACCCCATCACTACCATTCCCAACCCCAATTTCACCATTGCAAGCACTTGTATAATCAACAATATGGAAAAGAAAACCTTATGAAGCTTCTACAACCCCATTAAAAAAAAAAAATGTTTTAAGTTCATTGTCAATTGACCTTGAAAGCTAAACCAAGTACATTGTATTATGAAATCAAAACAAAGAAGGAACATATAAATCATTAGCAACATTATTTACCATATTTGCAATGCAAACCTCAAGTTATCGTTAACAATGTTCACGAATGCTTAATAAACATCACAAACAAGTGCCAAACAAATCACCAAAATTGTAGTGCTCACAAAACATTGGTCATGTAAGTTTAGTGTTCATGAAGCAGCACATAAATCATTAAGCACTAAACTTTTCACCCTTGAAACAAATTTACTAATGTTCATGAACGAAACAAATGTTAAACAAAACACCAAATTTGGAATGCTCTCGAAACACCTTATAAATCTAGTGCTCACAAAGCAACACATAGATCACTAGCACCAAACCTTAAACCCTTGAAGTAAAACAATGTTCATGAAACGCCCCGTAGATTTAGTGTTCACAAAACAACAAATCCAACGCTCACAAAGCACGACACACACCACTATTGCAACATTTGCAAAACATTAGGAAAAACACTAGGAGCAATAAATAATGTTCATGAAAATTTTCTGAACAAAGCATTTCATAGATCACACTATTGATGAAAGAAAAAGAACAAAATAGATAACATAGTCACACAACCTAGGAACTTATGAAGTAAGAAGAACAAACTTGCACAAAAAACTCACTTGTTTACATCAATGCAAGTTGGTTGCTAGTTGCCAATGATAAAGAAAAGCTACAAATTTCGACGCTCCTTTCCAACACTCCTTTCCATTGTGCATCGAAATCATGGACATCCTAAATAATGATGAGAGCTCATGCTTTCTCAAGTAGGGGGCACAATTCTACATCAAACTAGAAACTAGCCCTAGCATTTTTAACCTAATGCTAAAATTCCTAACCCTAAATCCTTATTCTGACACAAGTTCAGTACAAAAGAAGCCTACTTGCCAAGGCATTTCGTGAGTTTTTCAAATCACATGCCCGCCTATGTTAGGGCATGCATGTGTATCGGAGAAGCAAGGCCTGCCCAGGTAGGGTATAACTACTTTTTTTTTGTTGACCATTGCTTGTCGGTCAGGGCATATGATACCCATGTTGATGCCCTGGTTGATACCCGACCAGGACCTACATACCCGGCCAACACTGGTTTTGACTTGGAAAGCACATTATGCGCTGGAAACTGTCTTGTTTTTTTTCTGTTGAAGAGAACAGAAAAAGAAATTCTGGAATTCTGGAAAACTCTGGCAGGGTAAACTGACGGGTGGGGCCGGTAATCGTCGACCGGTCGGTTCGGTAATCAAAGACGGATTGAATGGATGATCGAGGACGGGTCGGGTGGGTAATCGACGACGGGTGGGGTTGGTAATCGAGGACAGGTCGGGTTGGTAATCGACGACGGGTGGGGTTGGTGATCGACGGGTTGGTACACGCGGCCCGAAGAAACAGCGGTCATCGTCTCCTTCCTTTTTGTCAGCTCTGGTGTCCGAGGGAGACTGCAGAGCAATCTTTTCCATTTACCTTTTGCTCTCTGCACACTCTCTTGCCTTTTTCCCTCTGTTCATTTGCTTTCATCACGTTCGTTTTCTCCCTCCCTCTGTTACTAATAGGTTAGTCTCTGATTCTGTAGCTTTCATTTGAACTTTTCCGCCCACTTTTCTTCACAACTCTTAGACAGAACAACTCCTATTTCGAAAAAAAACTTTTCTTTTTTCTTTTTTCTGCAGTGTGTGTGTGTGTGTTTATGTGTTTTTTTTTTCTTTTGCGTTTGCACACGTGTGTAAGAGCGTCTGTCTGTCTGTCTGTCTGTCCAGTGTAGTAGCAGTAGTGGTGGTGGTGGTTTGGATATGATCATCACCTGTTGTGAAGGATTTTGGCCGATTCGATTCTGGAGGGAGTTTCTTTCAGGTTGTAAGTAATTTGCTCTTTTTCTTCCCTGTTTTGTACTCCTTCGGTTCATGCTGTTGAGCCGCGTCGGAGGGAAACACGTGACAGGAAGGACGATTCCTGCCGGTATTTGTTTCATCACCCCGTGTTTGTTTGCTTTTAATGGATGAATTGGAGGAAATGTTTTCATTGTGAAGAAGTTCTCTTTAAGAAGGTTTCCAAGTCTGGCTTCATCTTCAAGACTTCGGGACTCATCGTAGTAGCAGGAGGAGGTGGAGGTGAGGGTTTCATTGAGGTGCTTCGTTTGTTGAGGTTTTCTCCAGAAAGACGTTATTACTTGTTCCAAATAGGTTGTTGAGAAGGGAGAGAGAAGGGCTAGAGAAAAAGCGAGAGAGAGAGAGAGAGAGAGAGAGAGAGAGAGAGAGAGAGAGAGAGAGAGAAATGGAAGAACGTCCTCATGTGCGTTACTCAGCGTTGTCGTCGATGCAAGACGACCACAGAGATCGGCCTCTGAAAGATCGGCGTGGAACAACTACAACATCCTCGGCTCATGAAGATTTGCGATACCGGTTTGAGCTTCACGAGGATGTGCCATGGAAATCGATAGCACTGGCTCTGTTTCTTCTAGCCTTCGGCTCACTGTTCCTTGTGATCTCCCACTTCATTTACACGGAGCACATGGGAGGCGATTCTTCCCAGGCTTATGGGTTCTTGGTTCTAGGAGTTCTTCTCTTTCTTCCCGGTTAGTTCACACGGCTCTATTCTCTCTGGAAAATTTTCACCTGCTATTCTGAACAGGCTTTCTTAGACCTGCACATTTGAGGTTTTCTCTCTCTGGAGCTCTTTCCGGAATTGTGATTTCTGCATCTCTCAATGTGTTTCCATAGCACGTGCGCCGAGTTTTGATTCTTTAATTTGCATTCTTGGACAGGTTTCTATGAGACCAGAATAGCTTACTACTCATGGCGGGGATACAAAGGCTATTCTTATTCTCGCATTCCTGCGTACTGAAAAAAAGGCTTTGCGTAAAGGTTTGCAGAAGTTTGCTCTTTCTCACAATACTTACAGCAAGGTAATGGAATCAACTGATGGGTGGGTGGAGAAGGACATGATGATCTGCTACCTATCCATTGGGGACAGGAAGGCCAGCAACAAGGACCTAGTGGTAAATCTACTACAGTACTTCGTTTTTTTTCTATGTTTTTTTGGTCCAGTTGGGCAGAATTGCACCCAGGCCAGAGAAAAAAAGGTGTGAATAACAGAAGCTTTTTGATCTGGGTAGGCATTGCATTTCCAGTTGTGTAGGTATTGCAAATCCTGACAGAACCCAAACAACACAAACAGTTTTGATTGTTTTTTACTAAACAACCCACTGAGGAGGAACCTTTTTTTTCCCTCCCCCCTGCTTTCCTCCTTCGGCCCTGCTAATATGGCCTTACAACTGATAGGGTTGGTATCTTGCTTGAACTGTAAAGCTGTATTTTGGTCAACATTTTCAAAATCGAGGGTACAATCTCTGTTTATTTCAATTTGGAGATAGAGATTGCTTTCAAACTTTCTTGCCCTTTTGAAGTCGGTGTGTTCCTGCCACCACTGTTTTGTCTGTTGATTCTTTCACAGTTGTTTCTTCCTAGGTAGGGGCTTGCTGTAATGATATATAAACAAACCCTCATTGTTTCTGCAGAATGCAGCAAAGATAATTACTCTCTACTTTTCGAAAATGGTAGTAATCCAATTTCTTTTGCTTGTCACATCATGTTTGTTGATTTCACATCTTTTGGAGGCTAGTGATCGAAGGTTATGTCCATTTTATGTACTATATGAGAGGAAAGCCCATAATGATGTTCCTGAGCTTCACGGATATATATCTTGACATCTCTCTCTACTCTGGTTCATATAATTGTAAAACATTCACATGGGTGGTTACCAAACTGTAACAAGTTTACAGAAATGGGTTCACAGAAAGTATCTTTCCCCTCATTTGCATCAAGACGGTTTTATTTCTTGCTGTCTTCTTAACTTTCAGAGAGAGAAATAATAAAGCACCTGCAATTGGTTGCGATAATAGAAAATTAATTTGTGATTAGATGTGAGAATTACAGGAGAAGATAAAGAATTCTCAAAGAAACAACTAACAGAAGGAAGAAATGGAAGTAACAATGTGAGAAAGTTGCAATTTTAACAATGCATTGCAACTATCAGAATGAACAAATGCAGTAACTACAAAACTTTCAGGGTATAAAGAACGAAATGAAGATAACTTATCTGAGAAGAAAATTGTGAATCCTTCGTCATGTAGAGTGTTTGTCATGTAGAGCGGGAAAAAAAAAAAAAAAACACTGACATAGATGTGCCCAAGTTTGAAGCAGAATAATGAACACTCTACATGACAAAAAACGAAAAATCATGTGAAGTTCTGTGCATAATCTTGAGGTTAATGAATAAATATTTTGAAAGTTACCCAAAACCATGAACAACATTAAAATGTTTACATAACACTCAACAAGGGATGTAACACAAGCTTTGAAGTTTGGTAAATAGGGCATTGAAAGAGTGTGTAGCAATAGTTGGTAACAAGTGAACAGAGTAAATCATAGAATGTAGATAGAGAGAGAGAGAAAGAGAGAGAATGCAAATCTGAAGGAAAAATATTGTTAACATTAAAACTCTGGAGAAGAAAGAAGATTTGAAAGTTGAGCTACAACTACAACTACAGGTTTGTCTGCAGGTAACCTGAAACCCTGAGCCTGAAACCCTAGAAGGAAGAGGAAGAATATTTGAGGAAAACAAGAAAAGAAAAGAAAAAGTGGGGGTTTGAACTATGAACTCGCGGGCACAATTTAAAAACTAAAAAGAAAGAGTGGGTGTTTAGTACTTTTACTCATGTGAGTGACGGCTGCAGTTGCTCCTGGCTGGCTGGCTGGCTGGCTGTGTATATATGTCTGTGTCTGTCTGTCTGTCTGTCAACAACAACAACAACAGGAGGAGATCTTTTGGAAAATCAGTTGTGGAAGAAGGCCCCACCTCTGTCCTCTTGTAAGTTAATGCGCTTTTAGTGACATGCGATTTTGGAAAGGAAGGCAGAATCGTCCTTCATGGATTGCCCAAATCTTTGTAAGGCAAAAAGAAGATCGTCCTTGACGATCGGGACAAATCCTTCCTCCTTCTCCTCCCCCTCCTCCTCCCCCTGCTCTTTTGAAAAACTGGCCGCCGGCGCCGGCTCCCCCACCCCCTCTGTTTCTTCCATTTCCCTTCCCTTCCCTTTCCGCCGTCACTTCCCACCCTCCCTCCCCCTTCCCAACGGTCAGCGTGAACCAGCAAACCCCATAGATGGATGAATTATGGATGGACAGAAAAATTCCCTTTTCCATTGGGTTCCCAGTTCCTGCATTAATAAACCATTGTGATTAAATTTCGAGGATTTCCCATTTTGATAAATAAATATAAATTAATTTTAATAATTCTTATGTGACTTACTCATGACCTTGGGATTGGTTACAAGTTTTAAATTAATTTTTTTTCACCTTCAAATGTTGATATGATTAACTCTTATTTTTATATGTTATTTTTGAATGTATATTACATCACACTATGTAGATTACATTAATGAAATATTTAATCCCAAGTGAAGTTAAAAATTGACAAGTGTGTTATTTATGAATGGTTACACTTATAGTTACTCACTATATTATAAACTTACCCAAATCATATATTCCCAAATATTTTATCAGATTGCTTTTTTTTCAAAAAAATTAAAATAAGAATAAATAATAATAAATTCAACATTTGTGAAAATAATGTAATTAGTGTCAAACAAGCCCAAGTAGTAAGTACCAAAGGTTTTTTTTTTTCCAAATTCTTCAAGTAAGTCCATTGGTGACGATCCTTGGCATTAATTAGCGTTAAATGATGATCATCTTAGGTGGGTTGAAACATTTTAACATGAAACACTCACATATAAGATGAATAATTTATCCCCAAGAAAAACATTATTTCCAATGTCGTTCCATACAACATTCCACACAAAAAAAAACCTAATTAATGCAATTATTCATTTTAAATTAAAAAAATAAATATTATACGAGAAATTTTATGTGCTCTTAATATTTTTTTGGGAAAAGCTCTCATTGAGTAGGATTTAATGAAGGCAAGTTGAAAAATTTTAGACCTAAGTAAGGTGTGGGAGATATAGATGGTGGCCAACCTATGTTGTTGGATGAAAAAAAATATTGTTCAATTTTTTTGGTTAATGATTGGGGATGGGCAAAATAATCAACACCCTATGTTGCATGGATGTTTAATTTATTTTCTGTTAATTTTCTATTTGAAATTCACTCATAAGCTACACCAGAGGAAGTTAACATTTTGTTTCAAAAAATTTCATCCATACAAAACAATCGACGATCAAGGGACAGATGAAGGAACGGAGGATAACCCTACTTATTCTGGTAAAACCCTCAACCTTGGGCCTCCTTACTTACTACCAACTTCCAAGTTCAACAACACACCAGTTCTCTTCTGTGGTGCTGGATTGTTGTGTTGTTTGCTATGGATTCTGTTGATCTGGTCTAAGGAAGTGATCAAAGGTTTCCATTTGAGAATACAATTGTGAATTCAAAAAGAAAGAAAGTACTTACTTACTAACTTCTTTAGGATCCTATAAACCTTAAACCCTAAACCCACTCACTTATTAGAGTAAAAAAAAGAAATCCATAAACCTTAAACCCTAAACCCACTCACTTATTAGAGTAAAAAAAAGAAATCCATAAACCTTAAACCCTAAACCCACTCACTTATTAGAGTAAAAGAAAGAAATCCATAAACCTTAAACCCTAAACCCACTCACTTATTAGAGTAAAAAAAAGAAATCCATAAACCTTAAACCCTAAACCCACTCACTTACTAGAGTAAAAAAAAGAAATCCATAAACCTTAAACCCTAAACCCACTCACTTATTAGAGTAAAAGAAAGAAATCCATAAACCCTAAACCCACTCACTTTATTAGATTAGAAGAAAGAAATCCAGAAACCCTAGACCCACTCACTTATTATTATTAGAAGAAAGAAATCCATAAACCCTAAACCCACTCAGTTATTAGATTAGAAGGAAGAAATCCATGGAATCAATCCCACCACATTCCATTAATTAGGGTTGATGAAACTGGAAGTATCTTGATGATTTATTAGGGCATGTAGATTTGATTGAATTTAGGAACAGCATCTGCCATTAGGAAACACAATCTTTCTCACACACTTACACACACACACACACACAAAAACACACACAAACAGGCACCTACCCATTATGCAATAAATAATAATATGACACTTGCTTCCAAAGCTTGAAAACCAGCAACTGGAAGTAAAGTACATACTACTAAGCTAGCTAGTAGTAGTAGTAGTAGTAGTAGTCTAGTGAAAAGCTCTTTGATGCAACAGAAGTAAATCCCCATCTGCTGTGGGTTTTTAATGAAAGCTGCCCCCCCTTCCTCCTCATTGTCATAAGAGATTTAAGCTGGGAAGCTGTGCTGCTGATAGATATATATTGCTGGCTGCAGTAGTAAGGGCTAGCAGAGAGGCAGGGATGACTTCTGAACTGGTGGGCTGCTAAGTATATAGATGCAAGTAAGTACCTTTCAGTACTTCACAAAATGAAAACCAAAGTGGGCTGGGATCAGTGCACGGATCCCCAGCCCACTTTGGTTTTCAGTCAGATGTGTCCACTCAAACTTAGCTAGGTAACTTTTACTTCTCCTCACAGAAGTTAAACCAACATCCATCCATCAGCACACCACCCATCCATCCATCCATCCATCCATCAGCACACCATCCATCCATCCATCCATCAGCCCACCATCCATCCATCCATCCATCAGCACACCATCCATCCATCCATCCATCAGCACACCACCCACCCATCCATCCATCCATCAGCACACCACCCACCCATCCATCCATCCATCAGCACACCATCCACCCATCCATCCATCAACACACCACCCATCCATCCATCCGCACACCACCCATCCATCCATCCATCCATCAGCACACCATCCATCCATCCATCAGAAACCCTGTTATGACTCGGTTGTGGATGGATAAACCCTAATTGAGTTGATATTGGGTTTCACTTTGGTTAACTTATACTTCAGGTAAGTAAGTAAATAGGTTACTTAGTGCCTATCTACTAAGCATCTTCTTCAGCCTTGCTCAGTAGTAGTAGTATATGTGACCTGCATTTACTTTTTTCTCAGCATTTTACCTTTTTTTTTTTTTTTTTCTTTCCTACCT
>Ga0116227_10006859_pt1 | contig 22721 bp, 20 predicted proteins | sample S1TSphgellanicum_FD_89693 | JGI IMG/M metagenome (GOLD analysis project Ga0116227, IMG submission 89693) | Host-associated microbial communities from peat moss isolated from Minnesota, USA - S1T2_Fb - Sphagnum magellanicum MG | ecosystem: Host-associated > Plants > Peat moss > Unclassified...
GAAAAAAATTTTTTTTTAAAAAAAAAAAAAAAAAAAGCCATTTTTTAAAAAACTTCTTTAATGAAAAAAAATTAAACAAAAAAAAAAAAAAAAGACCTCAAATTTGCATGATTCTCAATCTAATTTTTATTTATTGTCAAAAATAGTTGGAGTGATCAAACAAATTAATAAAGTTCTACAACAAAATTTGTCAATAGAACAATGCACAACTTGAGTTTAAAGACAAGATTTTTTTCTTTTTTTGGTAAAAGATATTTTAATATTCCAAAAAACATAAATGAAGAAGTGCTTAAACACATTTGAAAACCCTCAAATGGTGATCTTCTCAAATGGTAATATTTTTTGGTTACAAAATTTCAAAAATTCATAACTTCCTTAAACAAAATTCAAATTCATTAGAGTTTTAGTAACAATTAAACTTTAATTTAATTTTAATTTAAGTAATTTCAATTTTAAGTTTGGTAGGGAATTTCCGTAACTACTTCCAATAAGTGTTTTCCATAGTTTTTAAATTTTTTTCAGTAGTTATTTTTAATAGTTCATAACATTGTTCAAAGGAGAAGGAATTTTTATTTTATTTTTAAATCTAACTTTTAATTCCAAAAGTTAAGACAAAAAAATGTGAAAAAAAACTTCGAGAAAATACATTTTCTTCCAAATGTTTTTATGATTTTTTTTAAAAAACCATCTTCAAATGGACTGATTTCATCCACGTTATTTCATTCATCGACAGGATTCTTCTCTTTAGAAAATGGATCTCTCTTGTAGCTCTCCGTTACGATTTTCCTCTATGTGAAACAGGATCTTTTGGTGGCATTTCTTGTGTTGTGTGAAACTGGAACGCTCGTGTGGCTCTTAGTTAGTAAATTTCACTGTGTGAAACGGGATACTTTACTGAAATTCTTTGCTGTAGTGTGAAATCGAAACTATTGGGTCCCCGCTAGGATTAGGGTTAGGGTTTGTGCTTGGATGGGAAGAATCCGGGCCTTCCTCACCAGTTCCCTCTTTTCTCGTTTTTCTCTCTTGTGAATTTTCGTGCGCGTGCATGTGTCTCTCTCGTGGACGTCGTTTGATTCGAAAACTTGCAAGAGGCTGGAGAAGATCTGGTCTGTTGTAAACAGATTTTTGTTGTTTGTGGGAGACGGTCTTTCTTTCTTCTTCTTTTTTTTGTTTCGTGGAGCGATGGCGCAGTATGATTTGACAGCAAAGGTAGCGCCATACCTCGACAGGCATCTCGTGTTCCCGCTTCTTGAGTTTCTGCAGGACAAGCAGTTGTACGCTGACGACCAGATCCTGAAAGCCAAGATAGAGCTTCTGGCGAAGACGAATATGGTGGACTACGCGATGGATATTCACAAAAGTCTGTACCATACGGAGGATGTGCCTCAAGGTAATGGCTGTCTATGTCGCCTTTTTGTGCAGCTCAGTAACCCTACATTGCAACGTTTCTGTAGCTGGTGCATTTGACGGCCTCATGTCTGCACACTAGAGAGCCTCATTTTCCTCTTCCTCACCCTTAGAGTTCTTTGTTGGAGGACGTCACTTCGTGCCTAGGGAAATTTGTTGCAAGGACCATGTTTGCTTTCAAGGACTTGGAAGCTGCTTAATTTCCTAGAATTTGAATGGCGAGAAATCCTATTGCAACTACTGCACGCTGGATCTGATTCTCACAGCCGTTTGCAATGTGGTCACGAGGCCTTGGCTACCAGTGTATTGGTTGCAGTGAAGCCATCTGCAGTAATGCTATAAAATACGGCAGATGAAAGGTTATATGATAGGGTTCAGTGGTTTTGAGGTTCCATTACTGACGAGAATTGGTAAGCAGAGATGGTGGACAGGAGGGTGGAAGTAGTGGGGCGATTGAAGCTATTGGAGGAATCAGCAGCACCTCTCATCAGTTTCTTGCAGAACCCTGCCCTAGTACAGGAGCTTCGCTCTGACAAGCAGTACAACCTCCAAATGCTACGGGACAAGTATCAGGTGAGCAGGTCTAAACTTTTCAGTGCACTTCGTTTTCTTGTCTCAGTACAGTGGAAGAAGTTCTCCATCTCGTTTCTCTCTCCTTTTGTCTTCCTTTTTCCTTGTTTGGGTCTTTTTTCTTTTTGTGTTCCTGGGTTTACATGATGTTCTCCTTCTCTTTCAGGTTTGTTGAGTTAACTAGTGTATAGCTGTATCTTCCTGTTACTGCCAGAAACTCACTCAGCATGTCAGTTAACACATGACATTGACCTCCACCCATCAGTGGGGGCTAATGAAGTCAGTGGGGATGTTATGGTAGCTGGTCACTACTATTCATGTTGCCAATGTTCAAACTGGTGCTCAGTTTTCTTTTTATTGTTTTCTCTCTGTTCTTTAAGGCTAGGTTTGCCCTTTTGTCCTGTTTACTGATATGTTGTCAAATCTGATATTGTAAGTAGTAATATAGCAAGAAAGTAGTACTCACAGTTTCTGAGTTAGCTAGCAGTCATGACTGCGTAAGTATGTAAATCCGGATTGTAAGAAGAAAATTCTCACTACTTCTATACCATGAAATCTGTGCTCTATTTGATGCAGTACGTTAACTCAGCTTATGTACTTCATGCAATAATGCAGATTGGCACTGAGCAAATAGAGGCACTGTATGACTATGCCAAATTCCAGTTTGAGTGTGGCAACTACTCTGGTGCATCAGACTACCTTTATCAGTACCGCACTTTGTGCACCAACAGTGATCGCAGCTTCAGTGCATTGTGGGGCAAGCTTGCAGCTGAGGTGCTGATGCAAAATTGGGATGTGGCAGTTGAAGAGTTGAACCGGCTTAAAGAGATCATTGACTCAAAGGTTTGAAATTCTGAACTGAATGTTATGTAGGATTTGAATATGGTGACATGGAGACATTGAAGGATGTGTCACATTGGGATGTGTAAATCTGTTGTGTGGGCATTGAAGGACATGTGACATTGCAATGTGTGAATTTGGGTGGTAACAGAATTTTTCATCCCCACTCAACCAGTTGCAGCAACGCACATGGCTGATGCACTGGAGTCTGTTTATTTTCTTCAACCATGAGAATGGGAGGAATGGAATTATCGACCTTTTCTTCTCAGAAAGGTTTGCCCTGAATGCTGACATATCAAGGTCACCGGACGATATTTCTAGTGGCATATGCTCTGTGCAACTTTGATTTTTGTTTTTGGGGATATGAGACAAACTAGTAGTTCTTTCTTTTGCAGGTATCTGAATGCTATTCAGACAAATGCGCACCATCTCTTGCGCTACCTGGCTACAGCTGCAATTGTGAACAAAAGACGGAGAAATATGCTGAAGGATTTGATCAAAGTCATTCAGCAGGAGCACTACACATACAGTGACCCTATCACAGAGTTTCTGGAGTGCCTATATGTCAACTATGACTTTGAAGGTGCTGAGCTGAAATTGCGTGAATGTGAGGAGGTGAGACCTACTAGCAGTAGTTGACCAAATGTTGGGGATCTTATAGGGTTTCTGCTGTTTTAACTGTGAGTTGTGTTGCAGATGGACCATACTTTTGAATGAGCATATCTTCTGATTTGATCCTTGAAAGTTTTCGCCAGGCACAATGAGGCCATTGTGGTCAGATTGCCCTGAAGCAATTAGCTGAAGTGGTCTGTTTCTGTTGGAGGGTTCAATCACCACAGCTTTTTGAAAATTTGGAACTCTTGTGAAAGTTTTGATACATCAAGATAGGTTTGCTGTAGAGGTTTATATTTGCAGAGTTCAACTTTGAATGTAAAATTATCCTTTATGAGACCGGTCCAAACTTTGGACAACTCATAAGCTACATCATGTGGTGTGATAAAATAAGATCTGAGGAAAAGTCACATGAGTCAGGGATGGTGATTCTTGCTATATGTGATTCTATGAGTTGCTGGTATTGAACTTCTACTGGCAAGTGCAAGAGCTCCTACTCAGTGTCCAGGTCAATCAGTAGTGCAGAACAGCCAATTTTCTTCAATGGTTGTTTGTCCCCTAACTTCAGAAGGCATGGTTTGCAACATCATATCTGTTTTAATGGCATTGTTGATGGCTGGTTGATATGCAGGTGATTGTGAATGACTTCTTTTTGGGGAAGCAAGTTCAGGAGAATGGGTTTTTGACCATTCCATTGCGTGATGAGTTTCTTGAGAATGCCCGACTTTTTATCTTTGAGACATACTGCCGCATACACCAGTGCATTGACATTGGGTAACAACTCTGACATTCAGTGGTGTGAGGGGTTTGTTATGTGCAGTGTTAGCACTAGACTGCTCCAGCAACAATCTTGGACATGTTTTCTGGGCTGTATGAACTGGAATCCTAATTTGAGCATGTGCTCTCTGCTCACCAATTAAGCTAATGCCAAATTAGCACAAGGGCATGGTCAGGAATCCAGAGCTTACTGAAGCTCAGCTAGTTTGATTCTTGTTTGCTGCAATTTGGAGCATACTGTAAGAGTCATGTGGATGTACTGTAAGGATTAATGTTGATTGGGGTTGCTGTTGTTTTTGGCAGGATGTTGTCTCAGAAACTGAACATGAAATATGATGATGCTGAGAGATGGATTGTGAACCTCATCCGCAATGCACGCCTTGATGCTAAGATCGACTCCAAAATGGGCACAGTTGTCATGGGTACCCAACATCCTAATGTGTAAGTACTCTATTGTTATCTGCGACCATCTTGTTGTTACCTATGTAGTGCCGGAGGGGAATCACTGTCTCTTTGAAAATCATGAGTGATCTATGTCTAGTTATACTCTTCTACTAGATATCATGTCTCCTGTGATGTGTATGTATATGGCAATTTTTTGCTAATCTAGATGATTGTCAAGACACAGAAGAGTTGACTGGTTCTCAACACTGATAACTTTCTGGGTACTTCACAGGTATGAGCAAATCATAGAGAAGTCCAAGCAGTTAGCTCTCCGCAGTTACACCTTAGCCAGCAATGTAGCAGCCACAGCCGTTGCTGCTGAGGCATTGACTGCTCGGTAAGTTATCTTGAGATTCACAAAGCAATAGTGGCTGGAAGTACCTGCACAACCTGCCAAATTTTGATTCAGTTTCTCCCTTCTTAGGTTGTGAGTTTTCTTTCTAGATCTTTTGCCAATTTAAGTTTTCAGAAGCACCTGGATCACTATTGATTGTTGGTATGTAGAGTCATTCCTAAGGAGGGAATTTTTTCCTAGGAAGCACAAAGATGGAAGAGCACTTTGAAGTGAGATTTTTGTATTGATTAGTTCCTGATGAAAGAACTGAACATTGGTTTCGTCCTTTCATTCTGACTGTTTTGATTAGTGACTAAGTTTGTAGTCCATGTGTTAAGTGGGAGACATTCATTCAGTTGAAAATGAAGAAGAGTTCTTGCACCCAGAGCCTCCAAATTACTGAAGTAAGAATCTTTGTGTTGTTTGGATTGGATGAGCATTGAGCAATGTTGAAGGATATGAAGGAGTTTCTGACTCTTACTTACAGCGTGTACTTCTATTGAAGGATCTGTTGCAGGTGTATTGATTAGTTTCTGATGAAAGGACTGAACATTGTTTCACCCTATCATTCTGATTGTTTTGATTGGTGACTCAGTTTTTATTCCATGTGTTAAGTGGAAAATGAAGAAGAGGTCTTGAGCCCAAAGACTCCAATTACTGAAGTAGGAATCTTTGTGGCATTTGGCTTGGATGACTATTGAGCAATGTTAAAGCATATGAAGGAGTTTCTGACTCTTACTGTCAGCGTGTACTTCCATTGAAGGATGCATTGTGGGTGGGTCCATGTACTATGAGCAGCTTGGAACTTGCAATCGAGTATGAAGATACACTGGCTGTTATTTAGGTGTTTCCTCTCTGTTATCATGTGTTTGGGTGCTCATCACATTCAACTAAATGATGCAGAGATGTGCATTATTATGGAGAAAATGTTGACCTAATAACAGATGGTCTGTCTTCTGAATCTCAAGGAGATTGTTCTACAGAGTCTCTAGTGTTTTGATTGTCTTCAAAATGACAGGATGTGATGTTGTTTAACCTGATTGATACTACAAAGTGCATGTGTCTTTGATGCTTCTACATTGTAGTGAGGTGATTGGTTAAATGTGGCATTTGATAGTAATGGTATTTCCTTGTTGCTTGAAATGCAAATGGTGATCTACCAATTGACTCCTACTAACAACAAAATCTCAAGCAAGAAAAAGCTTGAAACATTAGTTGCTGCAATTGAGAAGAGCTCTGTTCTGATGTAGTGAAAGTGTGCCTCAAAATGGTATGTGCCATCAAACTTGAGTTATGGAGTAGGCTTTACCTTAAGGAATGCAATAGTTGGCAAAAGTGACACCAGAAGGGATGTTGTTTTTTTAAAAGAGGCAAGTGGGGAGATTGTTGGGTATTGGTCCACAGAAAATTGATAGCTAAGTGATATGCATTTTTTGTGTGTGCTTGTGTGTTGATTATTTCTGTTATGGAGCAGATGAAGGATGAGTTGTTTTTAGCTAGAGCAGTGTGCAGGAGGATGCCGCTGTGTTAATGAAGCTATCCAGAATAGAAACTGTTGCTAATGTGTGCTTGTGAGTGTTTGGTGTGTTTGGATAAGACAACAATGCTGAGCAATTGGAGATGCAGTTGAATTCAGGGAGCTCTTCTCAATTTTTGATGATAGAAGTTTATGTTACTGTAGGGGGTGGGGGTGGGGGGGAGGTGTTTGACATGTGTTGTAGATGTGCAGAAGCAAAAAACTTGACTGTGCAAGCATCATACTAGTGTTTGTAACATGTATAGCAATAAAGATTTGGAGATGGCATGGAGATGATGACAGGTTCAGGAAGACATACAGGTTCGATGGTGTGTTGGGAAATTTTTGTGACAAGATTGCGAGATCTGTGAGGTGTTTTGTGTGACCAAATGTGTGATATATTGTTGTTCACTCAAAGTGGTGGTCAAGGTGAAACTGTTTGGGGACTTACTGGGGAGCTGCATGAGATTTGACAAAAGCAGCGGGACAGGATTGAGTGCAGAAGAAGATGGTTTTGTGGATTCGGAGGAGTGATGGAGGGGAGGATGTTACATTGAGAGAATAGACAAGAGTTTTTTCTGGGGCCCTGTTGATAAGGAGTCTAGACATTGTCGGAGTTTTTAATTAGCCTTGCCTACCAAGGCAAGGATATTGTGTTTAGATCCATTGTAGAGTGTAGTAGCTTAAGCCATTAAGCGACTTTGGCCCCTAGGTAGTAGGTCTTCTTTTATATGAGGATTTTTGAAAGATGATGTTTTGGCTTGTGCTGAAACTTGAGAGTAGTTATAAAGTTGTGATATGGTGAAGGATTTTGTTTTCTTTTGGAGGATGGTTTTGAAGGATTATGTTATTGCATGATGAAATATTTGAATTTCCATAATTCTTCTTTTTGCCTTAAGACACCTTTTAATGTAAATGGCAAGGCTGTGGTGTGACAAACCCCTTGTTCTCTTGTATTTTTTCATCCATGAACTGTAGCTTCCACATTTGGTAATTGCTCCAATATATGTCTTTGTTTGGAACAGAGAGAATGAACAGAAGGAAACTGTTGGAATCTTTGGGTTTTTCATCCATGATCTGTACCTTGCTTAGTTGGTAATTGGCCCGAATGACTTTTTCAGGTGTTCACAGAATGAACAGAAGGAAATCACTGTGATTTGGAATACTCTTGAGTTTTCATCCATGAACTGTGGCTTTCGTTCTTAGTAATTGTTTCGTGCTTCTTCCTGTGTAGAGAGAATCAACAGATGGAAATTGTTAGAAACTTTTGAATTTTTTCATCCATTATCTGTTTCTTTCATATTTGTTACTTGTTCCGTGTGTCTTTGAAGTGTACAGAGAATGAACAGAAGGAAGTCATTGAGATTTTGGATACTCTTGGATTTTTCATCCATGAGTTGTGGCTTCCGTTCTTGGTAATTGCTCCATGCGACTTCGTGTGTAAGGAGAATGAACAGAAGTGTTCATCTATTTCTTCCCCGACCCACCGACCGGTAGTCAGGACATCTGACCGTGGGTTGGCGACCTGGGTGAGCTCCACCAGTGAGCTTTCCCGGGGAAGACACAAGGGAAGGAAGGAGCAGCGATCGGGCTCGCTCGCGTAAGCGCATTGTGTTTGTGTCTTTGGAGAAAGGAGAAGAATGGGGGAGGTAATGGATTCGATGATGATGCAGCGAGTGTGATGTTCGAGCGTCTAGTCAAGGAAGAGTCAAGAGGTGGGTTACCCACCGATTTTGTTCTTTTGTTTTGTTGAGAAAATTTGAGACCTGTGCATCTTTCTTTGAGACTTTCTATGTGATGATTTTGTGTTTTGGGGAAGCAAGTGAGCAACAAGGCAAGGAAAGGAAAGGAAAGGAAAGGAAAGCCTTTAGTAGTAGTAGTAGTATCTATCACAGGGCTTCCACTCTGAACGTTTTTAGTTTTACGGATTACTGATACCCATCTCTTGGACACAGTTCTGCAAATGTTGCTGTGCGAATTTTTTTTTCATGGTTTTTTCTATGCCTGGTCAATCTCTTTGTGAAGAAATGGAGATGAGTTACTGCTGGTATTCTTGACCTTCCCATCAATCTTTCTCTACTGGGTCATCCACCCTCATGCAATATCTCTTACACACAGGAAGAGATCGTAGTTTGGAAGCACAGCGAAGTTCATAGTTCAGAAGGACAGAGAAAGTTCAGAGTTCAGAAGCACATAACAGGTCGTAGTTCAGAAGCACGGAAAAGTTCATAGTTCAGAAGCACAAGGAGGGCTGGGAAGGAAATGAAGGAATGGGGGAGGGAGGGAGGGAGAAAGAGATGAAGTATCATCTTCGTGTAAGCAAATAGGTGGTGGGGCAAAACATTTTCTCCATTTTTTTGAAGAAAAACCGTAGATGGGTTAGTGAGTTTTTCTGAGGAATTGAAAGTAGGGTTTGTTTGTGTGGGGATCACAAGCATTGGACCAAGGTTTTGTGACCACCTCCAGGAAGTGATTTACCTCAGGTACCTATAGACACATCACAAAAGTTCAAGAACAGAAGGGTGGAGATATGGAACAGATTGTAGAGAAACCTCAGATGGTTGTGGCAGCCTGCTGAGATTAGAGAATGAATTCCAGAAAGGGGTTACTTGAGGTTTTATAGAACATAGTGAAGTTGAGGAGCAAGGAAGAAAGAGCAACAGGAAAAAAGGGCAGGGATGCAAAATGGCGCCGATGCAGCACACAGCACGCATCAATTTACAAGAATTCAAGTCCAAGTTTTATAAGCTCTTGGGACCAACAAAGGAGTCACGGTATTGCGGTCTGCTTTCAAGCTTTCTAAGCTACCAGCTGACCAAGCGAGAGCTTGACAGGCTTGTGCCATCAACAATTGGCAAGGAGAATCTTGTCCTTCATAACCAGTTTGTGCACGCCATCTTCACAAATGCCTATTGTGCAGAAGCACCAGTTCGGCCTTCTTCAATCAATGATATCTCCAAGCCTGTGAAAGGTATACATCGCAAGCCTGTGACTCCATCTGAGCTTTCTTCACTGCCATTGTCCCCTGGATTGCAGCCAATCAGATCAAATGGAGAAGATGGTTTCGTCATCTTGTCCCGTAAAGGGCGGTCTGGAAATCGTGTCCACAAGGCTGCAGAAAGGTCAAGCCCTCTTGGAAACCACAGGAGGGAGGCAGCAACCTCGGAAGGCACCCCTAGTGAGGATGATGCACATAGGAGTTTGGAGGATGCTAATCTTGACTCACCAGATCTTTTGCGGCCATCGCAGCAATCAAACACAGTTTTTGAGCAGTCTAGTCTCGATGATTGCTTGAGTTCACCACCTTCAAAGCGACCCAGATACTGTGATCACCATTTGTACGCTAACAGCAAATCTGCTGGGATTGAACCCACACATGTGGAGATGGCGCAAGAGGAGGAGATGGAGGAAGAGGAAGATGAGGAGGATGTTGAAGATGGGGATGAAGAGCAGGGAATCATTTGGATGAGTAGTTACATACAGCCACCATTAGGCATACCATTTTGCATACCAAGTTTAGGAAGTGCAGGCCAGGCAGCAAGTGTGACCGTGCTGCCATCACCCATCAAATTTACAATGCTTGGGGATGCATTGGATAGTGATTGCCTCAATGCAAGTGAGTTGCCAGACACAGAGACAATGCAGCAACGAATACAACAGGGTGCAGTCTTTGAGAACGGATTGCAAGGAGTGAGCATTGACTGTGCAAACGTGGTTAACCTGGCCCTTGACCTCTACCTCAAGGCATTGATGAAGCCGACAATTGAGCTGGTGCAATCAAAGCGATCTGGAAACAGAGAAAAATCAGGTTCTTGTAAAGAGAATGGTGGTGTGGGTTATCTGCAGAAAGAGCTAAAGCAGGAAGCTAGCTTTTTCGCAGAGCAAAAACATGTTAGCAGGATCTGGCCACTTGATAGCATCAGAGTCCCAGCAGATGGAACTTCAGCAGAGGGTGAAGAAAAGGGCTTCAGAGGAATCACACCACTTGATTTTTATGTAGCAATGGATCTCCACCACCATCTACTTGGAGAAAATTTTCCCATTAATTTGGAGAGGATCTTACTTCATGTCTCTCCTGAGTAAATGTCAGTTCTCAAAGTGCTATTGAATGACTCAAGCAGGCCCCTCAACCAGCCACCTGCCTCCAGCCCTGCCTCCCTCACTCCCTCAACCTCCTGGCTCAGTCTCCTCCTTGATCTTTTGCATATCACTACCAGAAATAAGGAGGATTGGGAAATGCCAGCATATGAACATCTTCATATGAGCAGAGCCTGGGGAATCAAGTCAGCAATTCCACACCCTACTACATGAATTTTCGGGAGTTGAACTTTGGGAATTTTCCCCAGGACATGGGAGGATCATTGGGATTGGCATGTTGATTCACGACAGATGCCTGAGATCAAGACAAGATGTGTACATGTTACATATGATGGCTGTTTGTCACACCCCCGAGTATGCAGAGAAGAGCCAGGATTGAATACGAAAAACACACATGGCCTTGGTGAAATATGCGCAGGTATAATTTCTCCAGTTAGAACCTTTATATGCACAAGGATTTGTCATTTCATAAAATGAAAATGGCAACATTTCCCTGAGAAATTTGTGGGTTGGAACTTGGAAATATAGTCTGTTCTGCTTTCTCAAAATTGAGAAATTCATACACTTTTCGACTCCAGTTGTGCTTTGAAGTTATTGGCTTCAATTTCAGCAGGCTGAATAGCAATGAGAAAGGGGTACAAGAAACAAACATGTTGCATTAATGTATCCATATTGTTGTTTTGCATTATCAGTTTATGATTTCATCATGTAGCTAGCCAACATAAGGGTTGAGCCTTCCTGTTGCAGTACGTGATTTCATAAACAACCAAGGAGTCTAACATGCAGTGCTTGCCACCCGTTGGAAGAACTCTAGATGACACAAAATTCCTATCCCTCATAGAATCAAATGCCAAGGCAGGTACTGGTGTGGGCTGGTTCTTCCTTGTTAAGAGAAGCTTTGGTCTCAGATCTGACACTTTGAAAAATGTTGGTAGATTCTCTAGGTGCAAGTTTGGGCCAAGGGTCTTCAAATTTCTAAGCCACAGGGCTCCAATTTTGGCACATATTTTCAATTTCAAGAGCCTCCAAACCCAATTCAAAAACCAGGTTCTAGTCCATGTATACACTGAATACAATTTGAGATTGCATAGCTAGCAAGTTTTACAACAAATTAAAAGTGGGGATTGCATATGTTGGATATCAACTTCCTACCAAGTTACTTAATTCACTTAAATCAAGTTGTAGTTACTTGAGATTACATGCACATGCTTTTGGGACTAAGAGATATCTTAGGTAAGTTTACTTAAATATTTGTAGTTAAGTTTATTGTGAAATGCATGTGTTGATTCACTCTAGTTAAGGGGAGGCGACATTTGCATGAGATGATGGCCCGGAGCATGCACTTCTCAAGGGTGGAACGCAAGGTTTGTAATAACATCTATGTGATCCTAAGGTTGGGTGGAGAGCTCATTAAAAATCAATATTTTTATCATCTCTATTTTCTCATTGATTTGTTATCAAGTTTCAACGTGGTATCGAAACATGGTTCCTTTTGAGGGGTAGGAGAAATTGAGACTACTTTCTACAAGTCTTGAAAGCTTTGAAACATTGGGTGTATTTTTTGTTTTTCTAGCATTTTGTCATTTCAAATTTGTAAGTGTTTTGTTATTCAGCATTGTCTTACTTACAATTATGGCATCCACTTCTTGTGCTTTAAGTATTGAAGAGTTAAATGGCAATAACTTTCATACATGGAAGATGAAGATGAAATTTCTCTTACATGAAAAGATTTTGTGGGAGATCACCTCAAGAGTGTTGTTGTCACTAGACGTTGAATTTGGAGAGATTGTTTGTGAAGGAATCACTCTTGAACACCACTCATTCATGAAGAATGACAAATTGACTTAGGGAACAATTTTTTAAAATGTTGTTGATTATTTGTTGCATCATGTAACACATGTAGAAATTGTAAAAGATGCATGGGACAATCTTTGTGCAACATTTGAGAAAACACACTTTGGCAAAAGACTGCAATTATGTTAAGAACTTACAATCTTAAGTTGAAGGAAGGCACCTTAGGACAAGTTCATATTGAAAAGCTTTTGATGATTACAAACAAATCAATTACCAAACATTGATCATCAAGTTTTTAATGAAGATTTGGCATTCACTTTTTTAAAAGGTTTTTTTTTGTCCATGAACCTTTGTGGTTTCATTTAACACCCGAACTAATTAATTCTTTATGGAATTAATATGTGGATGATTATTGCAAAAAAAATTACAATGTAAATGAGAAATGTTGTTTAACCATGGTACAAGACATGAAACATTAATTGTTAAGGGTGTTTCTGGGAAGTTCAAAAAGGTTGTAAATTAGAATAAGTTCAAAAATGAAAAACAAAAGAAGAAAGTAACTTGCTACAATTATGTCACCAAAGGCCATTTTACAAAAAAATGTTCTAAAAAGAAGCAAAATTGGAAGAACAAATTCAAAAGTTCTTCACAAGTTGCCACAATAAAAAAAAATTAAACTTTTTGTGACTACTTCATTTTTTTGCAATTTTCAGGGATGCATGGTTTATTGATTCTAGAGCTTCACAACATCTAACATTTTATAAGGAAGTATTCTCAACCTTTGAAGAGTTTACTTGAATCACAAAATATATATTTTAGAAACAATAATATGTTTGGTATATGTGGGAAAGGCACTATAGTTTTCAACTTGCCAAATGGGATTTCCAAGTGTATTGGAAATGTGTTGTACGTTTTAAAGTTGGCAAAACAATTATTATTGATTAGTCGGTGAATAAAGCAAATCTTTAAAGTGAAATTTGACATGACCAAATGTTGGTTGAAATCTTTTGATTTAAATAAAATGATTGCTAAGGTTGTTCAAAAAATAAGATTACATAAATTGGTTGGAGTTGTTGAATCCTTGGTTACAAAACGTAGCACCAAGATTAAAAGGAATGGCATGTGGCATCAAACATTTGGACAATTTTTTATGCATGCTTTAACAACCCTGGACCAAAATAATCTTGTTGAAGGCATGGATCTCAATAGAGATCGTGACTTGAGTTTTTGCATTGATGTGTGTATGTTTAACACCATCATACCCCATTTCGGCAAAGGAAATTCTTGGGCTTATAGACATATACCTATGTGGTACCATGGCAACAACCCATGGAGGGGCAAATTACTCCATACTTGTTGAAAGTGTGTAATGTATATTACAACATATGACACTACACCATAGATTATGGGTAGGAGCAATGGCAATTGCAAAATATATGTAAAATAAAATCCCTACTAATGTAATTTTTGGCATGACACCAAAGGTTTGGTGTCAATACAAATCTTCTGTAAATCAAATTTTGTGTGTTTTTTATTATGTTGCATTTGCTCATGTGCTAAAAAAAACAAAGACAAAGTTGGATTCCAAAGGTGTTAAATGCATATTCATTGGTTATTGTGAAAAAAATTAGGGGTACAAATTGTACAATCCTATAAGTCGATATGTTATTATCAGTCATGATGTTATCTTTGATGAATCCAAAAAATTGACGAGGAAACAATGGTTTCAAGGTTTGATTGTAAATCTAATTAAATGGTTTTAAATCAAAAAGGAAAGATGAAAGCTAGTAAAATTCCTTAACATGTGCAAAACAATCCAACAATGGTTAAAGAAAACATGAATCCTTCATGTGTTTTTTCTATTGATGTTAATGAACCCCATATTATTTGTGCAAGTTTAAAATGATGAATATTCACAACATTGAAAAAAGGCCATGGATTTTGAATTTAAATCTTTACAAAACAATAAGATTTGGAAATGTATTGATTTTTCAATTAGTCACAAATAAATAAATTGCAAATGGATCTTCAAGATCAAATATAATGTCAATGGTTTTATGTCAAGACACAAGGTTTGTTTGGTGGCCAATGGATTTACACAAGTTAAAAATATTGATTTAAATGAAACTTTTTCCATTGTTGCATGAATGGAATCAAATTGAATTGTGTATACAGTTGCAACCATTGAAAATTTTCAAAGTGCATCAAATGGATGTTAAAATTGCATTTCTAAATGTAAGTTATTAATCATATATATATATATATATATATATATATATATATAGAAAAACATGTGCACAAAAATCTCATTTCTTTTATGCATGCATGTTCAAATTCGACATAATGTATAAATTCAAATTCAAAAGATAACAAGACAATTCTATGAATATTATTGCAAATACAAAAAAGTCAAATTAATTTCCTTAAATAATTTAAGTTGTTCTTACTAATAAATTAATTAATTACATAATATTAATGCAAAATATGAAGCACTAACTAGTAATTAAAGTAATTATTGAATTAAATAAAAACTAGTATATTAACCAATATGTTAATTAATAACTAGTTCGTTAATATTTATCAAATTTTGATTTAACACATACAAAAGTCAAATTTATATTTAACCCATGGTAACATCTAATTAACAAGATAACTACATATTATGATTTAACATTTCAAAAAATCAAATTTTTATTTAATAAATGTTTAACATTTGATAACCAAAATAATTATAAATTTTGATTTAACACTTTAAAAAGTCAAATTTATACTTAATATGCATTAACATTTGATGAACTAATAACTATAGATTAATACATGTACAAGTCAAATTTATGCTTAATACATGTTAATAATTACATATTAACATTTACAAAATTTAAATTGTGATTAATAATTACAAATGAATATTTATAAAAATCAAATCTAACATAAATCTTTCTATATATTTATATATATATATATATATATGCAACAATTAAAAGGTTTTATGATCAAAGATAAAGAGAATATGGTATGTAAGCTTTAAAAAACCCTTCTATGAGGTTTGAAGCAAGTTCCTCATGAATGGAATCACAAGATTAATACATATTTTTTATATTAAGAGTTTGAAAAGAGGTCTCTTGAACACAATAGTTATTTTACTAAAGTTCAAGAAAATTCATATGTGATCATAACTTTGTATGTTGATGATTTGATTTTGGCTTCTAATAACTTTACTTTGTTGAAAGAAACAAATGATAATCTTTCAAAGAAATTTAAAATGGTGGATCTAGATGAGACCAATATTGTTTGGGGATACACATAAATTGTGTTCAACAAGATTAAACAATTTATTTAACCAAATCAAATACATTAAAAGTATATTGAAGCAATTTGGAATCACTAAAAGTAAATTCATACAAATTTTCTTTACAATTAATTGTAAGCTTTCAAAGGATATGGGTTTTCAAAATGATATAGACTTGTGAGTTATCTTATTTCAAAATGTTATTGGAAGTCTCGTGTATGTAATGGTATGCATATGACTTTGATATTGCACTTGTTAATGGGGGTTGTGAATTAGTTTAGGGCTAATCATGAACAATCACATTAAATTGCAATGGAGCAAATTTTTCATTATTTAAAGAGAACAATGGATTTTGGTATGTGTTTATAATAAAACATTAAGGATGATATTATGGGCAAAATGCATTCTAACAAAAATGTTAATTGTAGTCATGCCTAGGTGCATTTCAAAAGGAATGTAAGCCATATCCAAAGCGAGGCATGTTTCAATGAAAACATAAGCCATAGCTAGGGTTTTGACAAGAACATGTGGGGCTGGGTGCATTCTGATTGGAATGTAAACCATAATTAAGGCTAGGTGCATTTCAACAAGAATGTAAGCCATAACCAAGGTTTTAATAAAAACATGTGGGGCCAAATGCATTTTGAAAAAAATGTAAGCCATAGTTAGGGTTTCGAAAAAAATATAAGGGGTTAGGCGCATTCTAATGAAAATATAAGCCATAACTAAAACTAGGTGTGTTTTCATATGAGTGTAAGCTAAAGTCAAGGCCAAGTACATTTCAAAAGAAATGCAAACCATAGCTAAGGTTCCAACACATGAACATGAAGGGCCAAGTGTGTTCCAAAATGATGTTTACCATAATCAAAGAATTGATGAAAATAATATGGGCCAAGTGCATTCCGAAATGAATGTTTACCAAATCCAATGTTGTCCCAATATTGGGGATTATGATATTTTTTATGGAAACACACAAATGTTGTGTGCCTATTGTGATGTAGACTAGGCTAGCAATATGGATGACTACAAATCCATATCATGTTATGTTTTCTTCTTAGAAAATGGTGTTATTAACTTGAATAGCAAAAAGAAAACTTTTGTTGTTATGTCATCAGCAAAAGTTGAATATATGGCAACTTCACAAATGACAAGGTAAACAATGTGGTTTTCATCATTTTTTAAGGACATTAGTGTTCCATGGACGAAACTTGTTGTCATATATGACAATAACCAAAGTTACAAATCTTTATAAAAAACACCCAATTTTTCATGTTCACACGAAGCATATCGAAATTCATCACGATTTGGTGTGAAAAAAAATAAAATAAGGTTTTGTTAAATTGGTGTACTACAACATAGAAAATATGGTTGTAGACAATTTGACCAAAGGATTTTTTATTAACAAACATGAATATTTTCAACATTTTATGGGTATGGTTAAGTGTGTAGCTTGATAGCTTATTGAATGGGGGTGTTGAATGTTAAATTTTTATGAAGTTACTTAAGTTATTTTTACTAAGTTATAATTATTTGAGATATTTGTGTTACATGCCCATACTTTTGGGACTATGAAATTTGTTAGGTGAATTTACTTACATATCTTTAATTAAATTTAGTGCGAAATATCTCAATGCATGTGATGATTCACTTTAATTAAGGGGAGGTCTATCTGCATGAGATGATGACCTTGTGCATGTACAAGTTGCACATGCATTTTTAAAATAAATATCATCTGAATAGGGGTGTTCACTTCCTATTCAAGAATAGACCAAAGCTTGAAAATGGAGCACATGTTTTGTAGCAACATATATATGATCTTAAGGTTAGGTGGAGACCTTGTTGAAAATCAATTTTTTATCATTTATATTATCTCATCAATCCACTATCAATTTCCAATAATATAGGTATGGAGTTTTACAATTAATTATATTTAGTCATTTACTTATAAAATTAAGTTTACTTGTTAACTCTTTTTTTTAAGTTCAACTTGCCCACCTAAAGAACTTGAACATGTGTTCAAGAATCGTTTTTCATAGTTTTGGTTATAGTTAAAAGTTTATTCCACAACTTGATTCATGTGTTAATTCCACAAAACAGGTCTCAATTCAAATCATAAAAACTTGAATTCATGGGTTTAACATTAGAAATTGGTTAGGGTGTTGGCATGGTAGGGTGGACCAATTTTGGCATCATGAAGGTATTTTTTTTGCAGTGGGTGTGATTGCAAATGTTATATCTTATTACTTATGTTGGATTTGGTTAATATGAACTCATTTTCAAATAATATGTTTTAATATTTACATGGTGCATAAAACATAAAATCCTAAGAGATATGGACTTTTGACAGTGAAAAACTGGGGTGTAACACCAATTGCAATTAGGCTAATGGACTTTGATTTGGTTCAATGATGGATCTAAAACTTGTTTAAGGCATTGCCTTCAAGGTGGACATGTATTAATAAAAACAATGTAAAAGAGTTTTGCATCATCTGAATTGAAGGTATTACACTATGGACTTTTGAATGTTGAAAAAACACATCCTATTTTTAAAAGTACATAACATTTAATAACAAAGGTGTTTTGAGTTTAAATTTTGCAAACTTATATAAATCACTAACCTCTACAATGTAAAAATTACATATGAAATTTTTTTTAGGAATGGATAGATAGCATTTTGTCATCATCATGTGTCAACATTGTGCATATTGTAAAGCTTGCAAAATGGATTTCAAGCCAAGTTTTTTTTGCCAAGTTTTGGTCCACCCAACCATGCCAAGACCCGTAAACCTACCAAGATTATTAGGTATGTGTTTTACTTCATTTCCTATCTATTGGTTTATTTTATCCACAATTTTACCCAAACATTGTTTTTTGAACTTGTGAAATACGAAATTATTTTAGTGCAAGCTATACATTTTTTTGGCAAACTTTTTCCAAATGGCAATTTATTTTTCAAAATGGTGAAAAAAAAGGGTTTAAAAAAAATTAGTTGCCAAATTTCAAAAAAATATTTATTTTTTATTTGTGAAAATTTATTTTCATTTTTGTGTAGAGCCAAAAATATACCACAATGTTTCATTTTTTAGTTCATATTTTTCATAGCCAAATTTAGTTAGATTGTCTTATGAAGGATTGCCATTGTTTTTTAAAAGATCATCACTTTAGTTACATCACAATTTTTTTGAAAAAAAATCAATACATACATAAATACATTTTACATTGTTTTGTGTGAATTGTTGGTGCAAAAACATACAAAGGAAAAAAAAAAAAACTCAATTCATCAATTCCCCTATTGTATTAACCAAGTTTAAATTATGGTATAGTCAATAATTAAATTCATGTTTATCCATTTTAATCCACATGTGCACAAACATATCTTTGAAAATATAAATAAAACTTTATGTAAACATATTCAAGGTCAATATTTATGTTGTTTAAGGTCAATCAAAATAAACATAATAATATAATGTAGTAGGTCCATAAACTTCAGAGTGTAATTCACAAATTATTACACAATCACATTCACAATAATGATCAATTACAATTACAACTTGTTAACTTCTTCAACTCGTGATGGTGAGTGTAAATAAATACATTGTATTTCAATTTCAATGTCCAAAACATTACATATTTCTTTTTCATTCCCCCCTCCTTCCTTTTCCTTCCATTCCTTTTGGTTTTTCAACCTTTTTACTATTGTAATACCTGAATGAATTTGGCAACAAACTAGCTACTGAATAATTAATTAAATTTCAAATCATAACTTTGGTAGTTGGTTTTTTAATTTTGAAAATTTCAACAAGCAATATTTATATAAAATAATAAACATGAGCTTGTTGTCTTTGTGAAACAATTTAAATGTGTATAAACTATCACATTTTTCAGTTCTGTTACATAATAAAAACAATTACATCAATATTGTTGTGGTTTATCAAATATTTGGACCACAAAGTTAACCATGGTTAATGAAATTTCCTATTTGGCAAATCAAGATATCATGATTATAATTGAATCTTGTTAAGAAATGTGAAGCTTGTGAACAAATTTGATTTTCTTTGTCTTTCAATTTAACATACTAAATTCAATTGCTAAATAATACATTCTAGTTCCAACGTCTTTCAAAAACTTAAATTTTGGTTTTGGTCCATACAAGGTTAGGCTAGTATATCCATTTCAACATATTAGTTGAGTATTAATATCAAGGTTTTTTCAATTTTTACATTAGGTATGAACACGAGTATTAAAAGTTCTTGAAATGGACATATCAAGTAGGTCTATAGAACAATTTACATGGTTTGGGGGGATCTTGAGTATAAATGTGGATAGATAATAACTTCATACCAACTAATATGAGATTTTTATCCTAATATAAAATATCCACACTAATATTTTCTCCAAAATGAAAAAAATGCATGTTTTAAAATTGCATATTATATTGAAACAAAAAAAAAAGGGACAAGGATCAAAACCATACAGATGCAATGCATGAAGACAATCTCACATGAGTAATTTTAATCACATAATTTGTTAAACACAAAAACTTTGTGAAATAAAAAATATCATAACAAAGGGATATCTATTTTTATTCCAAGATCACAACTTAAAAGTTTGAAGAAATACAAATTATCATTAAACATGATCTATGCCCTAAACTTTTGTAGCTTTTAATACACATGGTCAAAAACATCAAAAGAATTGTGTACACAACATATGAATAGGAGTTCTTTCTTAAAAAATAATTTCTAAGTATATTGTAGTGCAAGAATTTATTTGGTGGACATGATTAGGTAACTTGGCTTCAAATATTTTGATATCCCATACTAATTAGTTTGATTTTTAAATACCGAGGTGCATAACTTCATGCATATCTATTTTATTATATATAACATAACAACATTGGTTCATATGTAAATGAAATTGAAAGCTCCATTTTAGGTTTGGTTGGAGATTATTGTTTTAAAAAAAAATTAATTCTAAAAATCAATTTTGATTCAAATTGGTCCTTGGCAATCAAAATTGGAAAAAAAATGATTAATGAAAGTGACTCCAATTAATGTTCAACATTATGCGATTTAAGGACATGCATTGAACATTACTATTCTTAAGATTTTACATGGGTTTTGTTAGGAACAATTCTTTTTGTGCCTTCACAAGCTTGTTTGTGTATGGTATGTTTCAATTTTAACAATAGATATATTTCAAAACTTGAGATACACTTTCAATACTTTTCACAACCAAGTGTAAGAATGAGAACATTTGAACCACTTGACATAGAGCCCTTGATAAACACAACTACATAAAACACAAACTTAGTTTAAAATGTAATTAACTTGTTTGTGTTTTTACATTCATTTGTGACTTGTTATATATATTAGAAGACATGCCTTAACATAATATTTCATTCAAAGATTGAAAGATTATTATTTGGTTGTGACCTTGATTTGAACATGTTTTAATATAAAATGTTTGTTAAGTGTTTACATGTGGCCCTAATATATGTACATTGGATTTTATAACATGGCCATTCTGATTAGATCCTAAGGCTTAGAACTAGATGTTTATGTACTTAAACCATTTCGTATAATTATTTTGTAGCAAGTGATATTTGATTGCAAATCATATCTTATGGTATTTAACTTAACATTACCTTCACCCATAAAGGATGGTGGTTGGTGTGTGATTTGTGATTATAACGTTCAATCATATGTGTGGCAATGTTAGTTGATTGTGTTGACAATGTTGTGCATGAGATTTTTTTCAACATGATTCTTAATGTATGGCAACTTTTAGAGGTCATTAACAACATCTTTTAAATTTTTTTTCAATACACACAAAATTTTTAAATTTCTCTTTCATTGTGATATTTTTTTAATGGCACAAAGAACTCCCTACCTACATTTGATTTGTCTTGCAAATTTGAAATTTATGTTTTGATGCAATGAATTGAAAAAATGAATGTGTGTAAGGTTCAATGGTATAAATGAGTTTCAAATTTTAAGTCCTTCACATGATTTATCATGTATTCATGATGAAAATGTCTTCATCCCCCATGATTCTAATTCAATATTGGTTGCATGCCCAAGGTTACAACCATAATGTATGCACAATAACAATAATCACCAAAATTTCATAAATTGATAATGTATGATAAGATTCACAACTAGTAAAAAGTTTATGTGTGTGTGTGTGTGTTTTAATGCATTGGTGATCATGCACAAAGAGAATAATGTAAAAATAAACGTAATTTTTTTTTAAGGATCCTATATCCAGGTGACTTTTAATAAACTTTTGTCTAAATATGGTGATTTAAAACTTTTCTTCCTCAAAATCTTACAATTTTGGCACATTTTATTTACAAAAATTCTTTTTATGAATGGCATTAGATTTTTTTGGTTGCAAAGTGATGAAAATTTGCCAAAAAAAATGCTAACAATTCGGTGTTTAAAACAAATAGATCAATGAATTAGTCAATCTCATCCTTTCAAAAATAGAATCCACCAATCAATGACATGGAATTAACATAACTAATTAATTGATGTGTAAACCATCACTCTTGCTACATTAATGTAACCTAAATCATAACTATGATATATTAATCTACCTAGTGTTTTTGTAAGTTATCAAACTTGCCCAAAATTGCTAGCCAAACAAAAAAAAAAGGATAGAAATTCAAATTTCAGATTTTCATTTGTTTTACACTTAAAAAAGTTAGAGACTAAGGTGTATGTTTTTTTCAAAAAAAATTCCTTTTCAAATTTGTGAGGTAGGTGGTTCCTCCAAAAGAAAAGTTAGCCAAGTTTGGCTACAATCAAAAGAAAAAATTACAATTTTTTTGGAACATTATGTATTTTGGCTACATCCTAGAAGCTATGTGGTCTAAATATGGTTAATTCGGCTTTTTTTGCCTCAAAATATGGCAACTTACAAGCCTTAAAAATTAAAAATTAAAAAAAAAAAAAAAAACCTAAAAAACAGCCCCTTTAATGTTTGGCAAATTTAGATTTAGATTATCTTCGCTTTTTTTTCCAAAAAAAAAAAAA
>Ga0116227_10006860_pt1 | contig 22721 bp, 16 predicted proteins | sample S1TSphgellanicum_FD_89693 | JGI IMG/M metagenome (GOLD analysis project Ga0116227, IMG submission 89693) | Host-associated microbial communities from peat moss isolated from Minnesota, USA - S1T2_Fb - Sphagnum magellanicum MG | ecosystem: Host-associated > Plants > Peat moss > Unclassified...
AAAAAAAAAAAAAAAGGTCAACAAAAACAGCTTGCCACTACACTAAAACAGCCTGCCACTATGGTGTTTTTTTGGGTCAAACAGCCTCCAGCCTACGTCCTTACGAGCGTAGTGGTCAGATCATATGTATAGGTCAGGTCAAGAAACAAATAAACAGTGTGTGAGCTCAAAATCTTGTACTATATTCCAAGGGTTGAAGGGGTTTGGGGAAATTTAAGCTCCTGGGAGAGACGAGTGAGTAATTACTCACAATAATTACTAAAGAGATTCAACATTGTCCCACAAGAATCACCGAAAGATGTTGAAGAATTGCTCACAAGAAGCACTAAAAGAGATTCAAAGGGAAAGGATCCGAGAGTATTTTAGGGTTTTCAAATTTCTGTTTGTTGTGGAATCAAAATTCTCAAAAGGGCCGAAAGCAGGATGGCTGAATGGATCACGGCAAGGCTGGATTATGGATCAATTGATGGTACTCTGTCTATTGAACTCCTTTCTGGTTGCACAATTGCACAATTTCTTTAATCGTCGGGATGATTTTAGAGTTTGATTCACGAAGGAGAGAGATGCACTGAAGTGATTGAGGCTTTTGTTGTTCAGGACCTGAACAGTCAATGGCGAATGTTTCACGTTGGTTTGCCAGCGTTGACTGGAGTCATTGCCATACTCACCATCTTGGCAGGAGCCTAAGTGTGTCGTTGTCATATATCACATATTTGCATGGAGCTTGGTCAGCGATTCTTTTCAAGAAATTACCTCTTTCCTAAGCAAGGAATATAGCACATCAGACTGTTCCACAAATTGAGCACTGTAATTGTAAGACTTCAGAAGACTGATGTTGTGGGAGACAACTGTGTTTGTGACTCGATATTGCAAGTTCTACTTTGTTTTGTAAAGCTTTTCTAATCTGTCTACAATTTGCTTGTTGATGGTTTGGTAGTGTTGTGTTCATAGGGGCCATTGCAATCAGCAATTTTGCTATTACAAATGTACGTGTACCTCATTTTATTTGTTGTCCTGCTTGATAGGTAGTTTGACCTTGCATAAGCTTCAGTGTCTACCACCAGGTCTACCACCAGTGGAGAATTCTGCTGCTTCTTCTGCTGCTGCTGCTTCTTCTTCTTCTTCTTCTTATTCTCCACATTCGTAGCATTCCAACCAGCAATCCAAATGCTTTATAATAGGAAATTGTTCAATGAAGTTGTCAAAAATTGAAGCTCTCTCACCCGCAATGCACTAATCACTCTTTTTTTGTTTTGTTTAACTGGTGCATTTTGAAATGTTTGCAAGCTCAAATTGAGGAGTTCATCCTAATCTTATCGCTGAGTTCTAATATGATTTTCTTGAGCTTCAATTCATTTGAAGAGTTTGTCCTAATCTTATCTCGGAGCTTTAACATGAATCTCTTGTCCTAAACTGGAAGAGATTGTCCTCATCTTATTTCAAAGCTCTAACATGATCTTCTTGTCCTACAGAAGTTTAGGGCAAACATTTTAATATGTTTGAGGAGTTCATCCTAAATCTTATCACCCAATTCTAATATGATTTTCTTGGTCTAAACTTGAAGAGTTTATCCAGACTTGCACATGTGTGTGCAAATCCTAGAGCCTAAACCCATAACTCTCAATTTTCTGCTCTCAATCTAGGTTGCACATCTAGCGTACAAAAATGAGATGAGTCTAAGAAGTTGCATCTAGAGGGTTTCAGTAAGAAGGTTGGAGTATTGCATTCAACTTCTTGAGGCTCTGAAATTGTTAGCAGACATCTTGACTGTCTAGTTTCTCCAATGCTATAAGTTTGCAGCACTCAAGTTTGATAACTCCTTCATAATAGTTTTTGAATTCCTTTTAACTTAGAGAACAATGTTTCAATGTGTGCTTGAGGCTTTGAATGGACATGGACAAGCTGTGAATGGGACTAAAATTGTGTGTTGTTATGGAAGGGCACCTGCAGAAATGGAGCATGTTTGGAGTATGTCAGGCACCCCTGGTGAGAGCCAGAGGTCCCCTTTAGACTTCAAATCCTCTTTGAAAATGATCACTTGGTAAGCATCTTACATTGATATTCACACCACATTTTCCTTGGTGATCATTGTGTGGAGCTTCAGATCTTTCCTTCTATCAAACAATTGTGATAGATATCTCAGAGTTAGCAGAGCTGTTGTCCGATGATTACCAGGCAATACCATAGCATGCATGATTCCAGACTCACCTGCCATACTCAAGAAAGGCAGAGACCTCAATGGAGAAGCCCCTTCCAAAGTACCAATGCCCATGTCTACTGGTGCTGCTGGAACCCTTGTTAGATGATTGATTGGAAAGGATGTTTGAGCAACTGGGCTAGAGATATCACCTGCACACATGGCTTTTTCCATAAATGCATGATCATGTAAGCCATTCCAAATTGGCTTTTGGCTCAATGTGAGTGACATGCTTCATTGACCTTGGTTGCACTTTTACTAAATGGCACAAGTGCTTGTCTGGGTCATGTGCTTTAAATTCTCCAGCTCTGGAGGTCCAGCTGCAACAGCTGATTCTTGTGGCATGCAACTGAATTTTCCTTGAATTGATGTAGCAACACAAGAATCCCCAGCAGATTGACCAGAATTGCTGGCCAATTGTCCCATTGATGAGATCATTGCAAGCAAAGATCCACCATACATCCTTGGCAAATTGCCTACCACATCCTCTACTGATTGAGGCACCTGAGCAGCCATGTTCAATCCAGTGTTTTTCACATCACTGTTGCTAACAGACATCATGTTTGGCCAAATAAAACTCCCTAGAGGATGGCATACTTTAAAACCAGTTGGTCTGTTTCTCCATGATGTGCCTTGAGCGTTCCTCCCTTCAGAAGGATTACATTGGTTTTGCTGGGCAGTGGCAACAGTGTAGAAATGAGGAGCAGCAGGAGAAGAAGATACCATATTTGCAACTGGGTCCATTTTGATTCTGTTTTCATTAGCTGCCAGCATCTCGAGGGGCTGGCTGACCACTTCCAGATTGCAATATGCATCAACTCTTGCTAGACATTGAAGCCTTGCTGTATTAGTGTCATCTATGCTTGCAGGGGCACTGGCGTTGTTGTTACGTATGGTACCACTGCTCAAACCTTTGCATGTTGGCCTTTGCAGGGACACATCATGCTTGACAGGCACTGATCCAACTCCATGGACACAAGAGCTTGCTGGAGTGTGGCAGGCTTTGTTGGACGGTGGGTTTCAATTGCCCCACATTGGGCACCCTCCCCAATACATATCAAAGGCATGAGATTGATTTCAGCGCTCACATCAAGTGGTTTTAGAGATAGACTTGCCCTTGCTTCAAAATCCGGATATGTTGAGAATTGAAGAAACTTCATTATGTAATTGACTTGTGCCTGTAAAGTGCAATGATGAGTTACTTTCCTGGTTTTCACAGAAGATCCGGTTCATAACATAACACATTGGTGAGCTGCCACCTTGCAAGTATTCTAGCACACAAATCCCTCTAGGAAAAACATCATGGGTGCACACTCCAACTCAATAAGAGGAATCACACACCTGCACGGTTTCAATAGCTCGATGTGCATCTTGAAGTTGTTCTTCCAACTCTATGTTGTTCACAGCTGTTGATTGTCCAGCTAATTGTTACATTTTGCACTCCTGCCACAAGTGTACCAATATCACATCTTATCTTGAGCCTCAACTTTTTGTCATCTATAGTCATGTAGAGGACTAGCAGGAGCCAAAACATCAGACACAGGACTTGTTCGTCTATATATTCCTTTGGGTTTTAGAATGTGCTGCACTTTCAAGTACCTGGATGCCAGTGAACATCTTGCCTTTATGTAGCGGAATTCTTGTAGCTAGATGTATCCATTTGCAGATGCATATAGACTGGAGCATACCTGAGAGAGCTGCTGTACTTTGTTTTCAAGAGTGTGAAAGCATTCCAAAGTAATGGCACCAGAAGATCTGATTCTAACAGCATGGGTCCAATGCACCATTTGAGTGATTCTCTATGCAGACATCTTCAAGATCTCTAAATGAAATATCATACAACTTATCAAGATCTTCTCAGTCCAATAGCAGTTCAATGTTCATGTGGGTCAGCACTTACTCTAGCTTAGTCTGTTGGTCATGTTGTTGTGCATGTGCTGGACTCGTCAATTCAGTCTTGAAAATGACCATTTCTGTCCTCGTCCTGATCTTCTGCAAAACAGAAAGTCCAGTGGATAAGTTCAAGTGAAGTCAGAAACATCGCTCCTGAGAGAAATTCAATGTGGTCAAAGGGCACATTGAAATCAAAACCACCCAGAGATGCATGCACGGAAAGCAATCTAAAACACTGAAGAAAACCTGTCTGGGTCAAATCATTTAAGTTTCGGTCAAGTATGAATGAAGTTGCCATAATACCTCTGTCAGTGCCACATCCATTTTACTGCCATCCCCTGTACTTGGAAGATTGTCAATGTTGTCAGACAGCAGCTTCTTTTAAATAGTGACAGAACTCTGAGCCATGGCTCCTAGCTTTCGTTTTGATCCAGCTTTGAATCACCTGCATAGAAGCCTCATCTCACTTAAACCCACAAGAGAAGAGGCATTATGGATGTTGATCCAGTATCATGGTATGCTAGAGGTGGGAAGAAGATCGCTGTTGATTTCTCCAAACACACAAGTTCATGATCTACTGAATTTGCATTTACACAGACTGATACCAACTCTTCCTTTCAAGTTGGCACATGATGACAGGTGCTGTCAATCAAGAATCATGAGAAAAACAAATGATGTTGCATATACTGAGTATAGTTCATGTGGAGCTGAAAAGATATGACCCACTTGACTCTAAGTACCTCTTGAGCTTCTCCACTGCCTGCTTGAGTTGCTTCATCTCTGCAGCTTCACATGCAGTCATTCCCTAACAAAAGTCCCAAGGTCTTCCAAGAAGTGTCACCGGGCTTCCAACCAGCAGGAGGGAGCCAAGAGGGGTCCTCAACACTAGCAGCTTTTCGTAGCTCCATCAAGCCGGCATCCTCAAGCCAATACTCCATAGCCCCTTCAGCATTATGTCACCATCGAAAGCACTCCCCTGTGCTCACAATTGTGTCTATCATGTGTTTTAAAAGGTGGTTGAGTAGGTCAGTATCACCAATGTGCTTTCTTGCCTCCTCTCTCAGTGCAGGCCTCAAGATTGGCTTGCCTGGTACTGTTCCACGCGCATGCATGATGCCAATCAGCTTCAGCTGCACTGACTTGTACCTGGGGACATCAGATCAGGGAGGTGAATCATTCTTTACATGTGTTTGACATGTGAAGTTTCATCACATTGGCATTTCTAGAGAGGCCAAGAAACATGGAACTTCCAAGTCTTACTATTTAAAGACTGAATGAAATCAATCATGAGATAGATCACCAAATGCTGCAGAACACAAGCATGTTGAGAGGAGCCCTGGCTTGACAGACCTCTCACTGGACCATTGGCCTTGCATATCTTTAGGGAGTTCGAGAGTGCCAGTGCCATGGCTTGGAGGTCTGTTTTGTTTGATTCTCACACTGGTATGAGCAATGTTTGTAGCATGAAATATTAGCATTCGCTTCATTCCATCGGCTCTTCTGACTGAGGATCTCTGACTATGCAATTTTGTTGGACCAGCTGGATTTGCTGCTCCAGTCAGCCAGTTGCTTTTGCTGCACTGCCTACTAAAGTTGTAGGGGCATACTTATTTGGAGCTTTGTGTTCGCTTCCAGGTTCCTCCATTGTTAGATGGGCAATCTCTGGGGTTTTGTCCTTCGGAGGGTGTAGTGTATTGTTGTTGTTCATCATACCCATGCCACATGAGGTGCAGTCCAGATTGTGTGCCCTACTCTCAAAGGTCACCTTTTTCCTAAACCCCCAACAAATGAAGGGCTGATCATCACTTGCTTCTTTGCACACAAGCTGAACTTCTGTGGCATTTGTCTCTTCTGTAACAGCAGCAATAATGTGACCACCTGCTGCAGCATCTAGACTAGTGTTTATTAGCTGGGTCAAGAGCTCAGCTGCAGCAGTTACTATCACTAATGCTGAACTTTCCTGGACCTTCTCCATCTTCATCTCATCTTCTGTAGTAATGCCGCTCTGAAATTTAGCTTTGGTGTTTATTGTTCTTACTTATGGAATTTGTATTTGTCTTGTGGATGTTGAAGCTTAGCATTCCTGAGAAACTGTAGCAAGTTTTCAGTTGGATCAACGGTTGCTGACCATTATCACTTGACATGGAGCTGGCACTGACATAGACTATTTCCTTGCAATTCCAGTATCAATTCCAATATATGAGCTTAATTCTCATGATTCAGGTAGCTTTTAACAAACCATCAGGCCTGCAAGTGCTGCCAAGGAGTCTGTTCCAGCAAAGAACAGTCCTCACTCAATGGCAGTGGAGAAGTGATTCTGATGATAAGCAACCTACCCATGATCTAGCTGATCTGCACGAAAAGGATCTTTGGAAGCCATCTCCAGTGCACTGCCTTGGGAGAGGTATTTCAGGTTTGACATTAATCTTGAACATTATCATTATATACAGGCATTTTGGACCTTGAAACAAGTTGACAATTTCTGCATAATCCTCATATTGTGCAGGAGTTCTGCTCTGTGCAAAATCACCAGCTGCAAAGTCACAAATTGCTAGACTTAGCTGTTGGCACTTTTGCAAGCAGCAGAATCAGGTTAGTTGTCATTTCTCATTCCTCCATCAGTTTGTGACTTCTCTGAAAGGTACTCAAAATAGATGTAGAGGACTATAATGTACACTTACACAAGACTATTTCTCAAAGAATCATCACAAGTTCTTCAGCAATTGTTGCTCTCCGTTAGAGGACTGGCTGAAAATCATGTCTATTGTCTTTCTAGGGTAGCTGGAAGCATTCATAAAGTTGGCTTGATGGGATTAAGATGTGTCTTCTCAGCACTCTAGATACAGATATCTAGCACTCGTTGTTGAACACAAGGAAATGGTAGTCTTTGATTGATAGGTCCCCAAAGTCCTTAGCTTGCCATAGATGCACTTGCTGGCAGCCCAGCCCGAAGCTGCCAAGCTGGTGTTGCCATGTCTTCTCCTCTGTACAGAGCTCCTAGATGAGTCTCAGAGATGATCCAACACACTGTTTACATATGTCATCATACTCCAAAAACCAATGAACAGATCTATTTGCATTACACACTGTGTATGCATCATATGTGTAGGCTGCAGGACACAAGATGCACAGCCATTCAAGAATAAAGATCTACCCAAATTAAAATCAAGTCATTATCAGGTTCACAAAAGAAATCCTGCATCTGGAGCATGACTCTTGGGACATTCATACAACTGTGTAGTGGCTAGCAATTGGTCAAACTCTCCCCAAATTATGTCCAACTCTTGCTGAGCTTAGCTGTGTTGCTGTTCTCATACTAACATTATATACAAACCCCTGAAACTTGCTTGGATAGAGGGGGAAAGCACTTATGACCACAGGTCTCCAGCCTACATACTTCTCTGGTACTGTTCAGACAACACAAAAATTGACAACATTTAGTTGAATATGCTATTTGCAATCTATGCTTGACACAGCCCACACCAAAGGATAAAAGGATATTAAGAACAAGATTTGAAAACAAAATGCCCCATTCATATGTCCAATCAGTTTGTTCCAACAAGAACCCCATCATAGTACTCTTGCAGTACATGATGTGATTGAGCTGGACTCCAAAACTTTAAGTGGAAGATGGCAGATCATGATGCCTTCACACAGGATACAATGGACATATAAAGAATTGAAGGTTCATAGAGCCCATAGACCAATACGACCACATTTATAAAAGAAAAACAGAAACACCAAGGTCATAATGGTCACCTGAACCCAGTTCAAAATCAGAATAGAAACACAAAGACCATATTGGTGGACAGGGACACAAGGAACTAAAAGAAAGTCTGTAAGGCTTTGAGAAGACCCTGTCATAAGGATCACACACTTTGAAACATAAAAGCATCCTACCCCATTCAAATGAAGAAGGATACATCAAGGCAGAGGAAGACAGCAGAATCCAATGCAGTAGACAAAGACTCTGTTAAATATGTGAACCCTAAATTGGGCATAGAAGCATACATGTTGAGTTCTGTGAAGAGAAGGATCACGCTGCCAGATTCATGGTACATAGCATAGCAGCAAACCCATTCTGCTATGTCCAAGGGAGTGTAAAGGAGCAAATCAGCAAGTTACACCATAACAAGCCAGTCAGAAGAGCCAGTTAGCATACAACCACACTGTAGAAAAAAGGACATTCTCACTCTGAACTTCATTATTTGCACAAATGTTCAAATGAAGTGAATTGATAACTTTTTCATGACACTTTGCAAGGAAAGTCCACCTGCACTATGGCAATTTGTCTGGTGAGAACTCCATCAGCAGCATCCCATACTAAGAGCCTGGAACAAAAAGAACATCAAGAAGGATTTGTGTGTAAATAAGATAGTGGAGCCAAAAGTGCAGAACAACCCTAGATTTGATTTTCATCGCTTGGAGCAAATGATCAACAGCAAATGTGGGAGATCACACATACCCTAGAGCAAAAGTGTCAAGGAGAGGAGCAGCCATTGTATGTACCATAATGCTCATGTGATGTGATATAAGGAGTGTCTTTCACATTGCCTAACAATACCTCCATTGATATGTAGTTCAGCCAGACTTCATGCATCCATCCACTGTCCATTTCACAAAACCAACGGTTCCGAAATAATAGACACAAGAAAATGATTTTAGTTTTCCCTTCCAGCAAATGTTAATGGTCTAAAAAGTTTCATGAGAACACACAAAGGACACTATCTATTTGTAGATTTCCCAAAGGTGTTGCATACCATAGAAGAAATGCTACCTCATATTTCAACACACCCTTGGAGCAGTGCATCCATAGATGGGTTCAATGCAGAAAGAAATGGTTGCATACCAATCCTGGAGCACCGAAGCCACCAAAGCACACAAGCAGCCAATCCAAAGCAGCATTAGCTACAATTGCAGCCAAGCTGATGTAGAAAGGGGTTTGACCATCACCCAAAGCATAAAACATTGAGAGGGAGAAAAACATCAAAAGTGTGCACTTCAGTATAAGACAGATGAAAACCATATGAACTTTCTCCCAACAGACAGCTTAACTTAAAACATTTCCTTTCTTCTGACTTAGGAAACTGTGACAGAATAAAAAAGTCTTTAGCATATGCAATAAGGATACAACAACTGCATGAAGGTCCTAGTGCAAGATAGAAGATGCTCAAAGGACAAAATTCCATGGAATTTGACCCCATTAATTTGCAATATTAGGAGCCGTGATCCCTCAATAGCATTTGGAGGTGTGCATCATCTCAGGTACTATACAAAGGAAGATAAATTATACTCCCAATCCAATAACATTTATTGAACACTTTTGAGCAGCAAAGTGAAAAACAACCACACAACAGAGACCCTTGGTAGAGCTGCTTCAATTACACATATCTGTAAAAGACAGGATGATCACAGGAAAGCAATATGCAAGTAGAATGATGTTTAACTGCACCTGCAAAACTCTTCATAGTGACAATGGGTGGAATCCTTGCCACAAAAACTCGAGTGATCTTTTTGGCAGGTGGCTTCATCTCTTCCTGGTGTAGACAACAGCAGATTCAAAATCAGATCCAACTACAAACATGGATCCAGATCAAGAGTCAGTTCCAAACACAAATGTGCTCCATACTTAGAATATACGTCAATTGGAATAGAATTGAGAGATGATCAGGTCACAAGGTTATACAGATTTCAGATCTGACAACATATCAGCAAACAGGAAAAAAGGAAACCAAGCCTCATGAGCTGTTTGACTATCACCCACAAAGCATAAAACCATCATCTTCATCATCGATGGCAGTGACTAGCTGCTGGTACTCCCAACTAACTTCATCAGCTCCTAACAGTGGGAATTGACAAGTATACCACCCAGAAAACAAGTATTGCACCCAAAGAAAAAACAAGTCAAGTAAAGAAGAAGAGCATTACCCTTGGAGTTGCAACCTTCACCTCCAGCATTCTGCCATTGAGAGAATGATGTGTGGAAACTGCTTTCTGTGCATATAAAACAGTGGCATGAGAACATGTTAATGATTAACCCCCTATGACCAGCCACGCTACTTTTTAGAGCACCCAGAGCAAATTTGCAAAGAAATGCACATAAAGGCCACGTTGAAATGCTTGAACATTGGATTACACGAAATATTTGCAATCTAAGATGAGTACAACCACCACCTAAAGAAATGACACACCTGTGCATTTTCAGCACTTGAAAACATCACATATCCAAATCCACAGGATCGTCCTATTGCATGATCCTGTGAAAAGTTGGTGTAGTCACATGTCAATTTTGCTAGACAAAGTCATGCAACTAAATGATAGCGTGAAGAAATGAATGACAAACCCAAGAATCAGAATGTGAGTTGACCTTCATGACAATGTCATCAAAATCAAGGACCAAATGAAGTTGCACCTCCTAGAAAAGAAAGCAAAGAACTCTTGAACTTTGGCAACTATCACAGGGGATGGATTAAAAATTTTACCCCAAGTCCAACAAAAGAAAAGTAAAGCTAAATCTTGCAAAGAGCCCCAACCCTAAAACATTGTGTGCCTCTCCCTCCTGAGTCACACACCATCTGGAAAAAAGAGCACTCTGAAACTGAATTGTATGATCCTCAATTGAGATCTGCTTGTTAATATCCCCAATCCCTTGCAGTATTTCATGATTTAAGTTTCTAGTTTAGAACACCAAAGCTCCACATATGTCATCAACCCTACAAAAACTTTGGTTTTCTCTTGTCTTCATTTTTCGTAGAGGAGGGAAGGGTTGTCTATTTGTGGCTGAAGTCCAGAAAAAAATTTGACTCTTATGAATTGCTCAAAAACATATTCATGCCACCTAATTCCAAAGTATTTGGTGTTATGTACTCAATGAAAAGAAACAAGCTGGAATTTTCATTTCTTCAGTAAATTATGCAAAACCTAAGTGTCGTGAGAAGCTGAATCCAAGAGAAGGCGCATCTTCCGACATCGATCTGTCCTAAACTGTAACATGTACACGAATAAGGGGAAAACCAAAGGGGAAAGACAGAGAAAGCTCTCACTAATAGAAGTTACACTTGAGGCGGGCATTCCATTTGGCTTGCGTCGTCGGGGTGGTGAACTTCTGAAAGAATTCAAGCAGCGGCCTCGGTGGCGTGGTCCACTCCACCTCCTTCAACGCATACAACAGCTCCTCCGCTGCGATATTATTCCAATCCATCTTCGCTTCACTCACAAACTCCCCTCCCCTCTCCTGTCCTCTCCTCAGTCCTGCCTCGCCCCCGCCGAGCTCAACAGTAAAGCTCTTAGATACTATTTACCAGATCCTGCTCACTCGATCCTCAAAGTGCTTGTAAAGAACCTCAAAAAACAGAAGATGAAAAAGATCTCTTCTCTACACGACTGCTGCTGCAGATCCCGCAACACAACAGGCACAGAAACATGTGTTTAAGATCGATCTGTATCTCTTTCTTGCTCCCTCCTTCCCTCCCTCCCTGTGGCTTCCTCCCTCTGTTTTGAAGAGCTTTGTTCTATTTAGGATATCTAAAGTGAAAATAATTTGACAAAAGTAACTTAATGAAATGTTGATATCTAGCATAAATGACATAAATAAATAAAAATCAACTACATAATAAAAAAAAAAATTATATATATAATGTTTGATATATTTGTGACTAAGAAAAACATATTTTGAAGTTAGAAACTCCCTCCGAAAGAAAGAGCATCTCCATTCACACCCCTTATTTTGGGCTTTACAAATCTTAACCACATCAAACAAAAAGAATTCATAGGATTATTATAGTTTATTTGAAGAGCACATTAATTGCAATAAAAATTTTGTCTCAAAAGAGGATAGCACCTTGCATGTGAGGTTCCCCAAAATAGGGATCACACACATAAGGTTGCTTCTCTCCTCTCAAATGAATCATAGTCGTCCATTTAGGAAAGAAAAGCTTTCCTGGTTCTTGATGTCAGATAAAAACCTTAAACAAGGTTGTTTTGGGTTTTGAGGTCCAGCCTCGCATGTGATTCTCACTCCCCAAAGAACACCATTCTAAATTTTGACACTGCACATAAATGATGATTTAATCCCCATCCATAAACATGAAAAGTTAAACACCATTTCAATATCACCCCATACGGACCAATTATTAAGACTAAACAACCATAATCGGTCATATTTTATATTGACCCTTGGAAAAATCCTAGGCTATTCAACAAGTAGGTCATATATATATATAGGTAGATAGATTAGAAAATAAATAAGTAGATGAATTGTAGTTTGCACTTAGCTAAAGGTAGCTTTTATCAGGGTCAAGTGCTTATTAGAAATTACACCAAACCTTTGTTGGGTATCAAGGCAATTCTTAGGAGTGATAATCACGATCCTCAAAAATCAAAAACCTAATTCTTATACATAATAGTGGTTCTCAATTTTTTTTATAAAGTCAAATAACTATTTATAAAACCATTTTTTCTATCATGAAGCCCAATAATTTTTTGGGATGTTTGAAATAGTCAAAACCTATGGTTCTTTAAATTTTTCAAATACCTAAAATTGATAATTCTTTGATTTAGGTCTCCCCCCCCACCAAACATATGGAACCAAATTTTTTTTATTGGGGGGCGGGGGGAGGGGATACTTGGGACCAATAATTCTTTGATTCTGATTTGTTATTTCAAATACTCAAAACCAATGGTTATTAAAAAAATCAAATAATTGCCCCCACACTAATTTTTACACCTCAACAATTTCCACCTATAATTAATATAATCCTCATATCCATTAGATTGTACATAAAAAAAAAATTATTACATTTTGAAGGTAACAATTGAATCCATTTTGGCCAAACCAAAACAAACAAGACAAGAAAAATTATTGTCATAACCATGTGAGTGTTGGTAATTCACAAAATATCAAACCGTCATCTCCACGTGCTACTTGGGTCTCACACTCAAACTAGTTAGCAAAGAATGTGACAAATGATGTGTGGTGAATCATAATGTCACACATTGATGCCTCCACCAATTTTTTGAGTGTAATTTTCAAGTTGAACCAACCCAAGTACTACCACCTTACATGCATAAAGGTCGGTTTATAATAACTTGTTTGAAAACCAACCAATACAATGTTTAGGTAGGTCATTAAGTTGAATAATTTATACTATTCTTAAAATTTTGAACCATTGAAGCACTTGCACTCATTGCCCCCAACCCTTTAGAGCTAGATGCACACAAATGGATGATTTGCCACAAATATCAAAAAATTGATTAAAGATCTATATTTCATATATGGTGTTTAATAGCTAGGTTTGGCTAAACCTTCTTAAGGATGTGATTGTCTTAATTTGTTTCTATATCCTCCTATGAATGATTGCCACTTATGTTACATAGTTATAAATCTTTTTTAAAAACACTCATTGCAAATGTGGATGAGAAAAAAAAGGAAAAATTATATACACAAAAAATTATATATAATAATAAAAATTTATTAATGTTCTAAAATATACATATTAAAAATCCTATGAACAATTCCAGTTGGCAACTTGGCAAAGGAGAAAAACAAGAAGAGAAAAAACACCTTGGAAATGATGATGTGCCTTGGAGACAAAGTAGTAAGTAATAAACAGTCATAGAATATAGCAGCATTATGTAAGTATTTAACTTTTGGTTGGCAAGGCAATGAAGAGGCATAGCTTGGTGGGCTTTGTGCATATCTTGCATTTTGACAACACCCATTAATGTGCTTTCATAATAACTATTTCAGCTTTTGACCCACCAAATACCTCCAACCCCCCCCATTCCCTTTCCCCCCCCCCCCTCCATCCAAGTTCGTAACTTTCCTTCTCCCCCTATGTTTTAGGTTCCAATTGCTTTTTTCGTGAATTTTTGTTTTGGAGCCAAAGTGGTGAACGTCATCCATAGGAAAATGTAGAACAATTGGTCATGATGTTCCCCTCCTCCCAAGTTCATAACTTTCCTTCTCCCCCTATGTTTTAGGTTCCAATTGTTTTTTCCATGAATTTTTGTTTTGGAGCCAAAGTGGTGAACGTCATCCATAGGAAAATGTAGAACAATTGGTCATGATGTTCCTTATGAAGATTTAAGCAAATATGTTTAAAACCAAATATGAAATATACATCTTTTAATCTTTTTCTATATGTTTGGCTATCACACTATAAACCTAGATATAGGAATTTGGCGATTTTTTTTTTTCTCGATCTCTCACTTTTGATGATTGGGCAAAAATTCTTCATTTTGGATTTGTTAATTTTTATTTTGGCAAAATTTTGCCCCTAAAAAAAGGATGTCTTGAACCTTCATTAGATTATTTTCTAAAAATTGTGATGTAACCAAATTGGCAATGATCCACAATTTGATTTTGTCAAATTTGATTATGGACAAGGTATGAAAGTAACAACTTACAAAGGAATTTTTTATTAATGTCACATAAATAGACCACCTTGAGTAATATATTCAAGACCTTCTATACTAATAACTGTCAACACAATTCCAAATGGGTCAAAGCATATTCCAAAGGTGTAAGTTAATACATTAGTACTTGGGCCAATTCAACATTAATTATAATATTCTCAAAAACATTTTTCCTCAAGAAAAATAGAGAATCCAATGCAATATTTGGGAATATATCATTTGTGAAAATGAAATCCTTAAAATAAATTAATTATTTGACAAACATGTGTTGAATTGGCCAAGGTACTATGGTAGTCTTCTTAAAGATAATTAGTGCACAAGAACAAAAACGACATACCAAAATTTATTTTTTTTCAATTTAGTCCCCAATGACTCAATCAAATTCATCATAACTAAAGGCATATAAGGTATAGAATGACCTTGCATATACCCTTGTTTTAACCACCTCAGGACAATTACCTACCCATGTGCAAAAATAAAGTTGAAACATATTGCAGTAAGGTAGGTAAATATAGGAAAACACAAATGTTGGCAGTTCTTTGATTTTGTTATAACTGCTAGTGCTAAATAATTTGAATTTTTTCAGAAGTTAAATAACCTCCATTTCTAGGTTCTTGACCAAATAACATGTGGGTTTTATGAAAGAACCGAACCGATGGTTCAAAGTAGGTTCTATGATCAATTCTTTGGGTTTTTAATATACATGGTGGTCAAAATTGATTCATTGATTTTCTGAAAACCACTTGTCAAAGGTCCATACACTAAACTTTTACCTACCATTTTTTTCTTCAAAACAGAGTCGCCCAATACTAGTAAATACTTATCAGCCAAGTTGGGTTAAATAGGGTAACAAAAAAGAATATAAACCTGTTAAGATTATATGTCACTCATGGAACTTACCAACCAATGATTGGATTATTGTTTGTTTTTCAAAAATTGGAATAGTTTGGCTAGTAGATAATACCAAACCATGTTCTTGGAGAGGAGAAACGTTGGGTAACTAAAGTGGTTCATTGAGAAAGAATTAACCTCAACTCCCAAGACCCAAACCCAAGATTAAAAACTGAAAACATCAATCCTTTTCCATTTGGGAATTCTCTCCTCCTCAAAAGTCTTTTCTTCTCCTTCTTTTAATTTAGTGTGGGCTGCCATACTCCCTGGGACCAACCCCCAAAATTTACTTGCAAATATACATTATTTCTACTATCAAATAACCCTTTAACACAAAAGTTTTATTTATAAAAAATCTCAATGACTTAATGTTGAATAATTTATTTATTTTAAGGATTTCATTTCCACAAATGATATATTCCCAAATATCTCATCAATTTATTTTTTTTCCTTGAGAAAAAAAATATATATATAGTCAAAGCCTAAATTCTATTGTATTAACACACACCTTTGGAATAGGCTTTCACCCCTTTGGAATTGTGTAATTAGTTGTTAGCATAGAAGGCCTCGAATATATTACTAAAGGTGGTCTATTTGCATGACATTAATAAGAAATCTTTTCAAATGTGTCAATGTGATATGCTCATGTTTGTAATGTCAATTATGTGATTAAACATTTGTGATTCCCCACTTGTTGTGCACCTTCCTTATACACATTTTATACATATTCAAATTATCTTGGACTATTTCCACCTTACAAGTACCTCATAGACATTTTCATGTAAAATCTGAACAACATGGTCATTAATGATGTAAAAGCCCCTATTAATTAATGAATTTGTCATTTACAATATAGTAATATTCAACCTTTGCAAATAAAGTCATCGTTTTGGAATTGGGATTTCTTATTTGCAAAAATGTAAAACAATAAATGGTACATTAATTTTAAAGTTGTATTTTTTTTAAATTATGGGTGGGAGTAGGAAGATATTCATCATTAAACTAAACTAATATTGTAATACCTAGGCAGCTTTGGCATAAATTTTTCTTAATTTGCCAAAATTTTGAGAAATTATTCAAATATGTGTGATGATTTTTTTCAAAAATTAAATTGAACTAGGCCTAATCCCATGACCAGTTCACGTAAAGCTCACATGAGTTAGTTAACCACAAAACCAAAAGTGACTATTAGCATATGGCCACTGTTATATTATATTTAATATTTCATGCCAAATTTTATAGAATAAAAAATACTAATGTCGAATCGAAAAATTAAAATTTAAACCAAGGTATTACGGTATCACAATAAAAATTACCCCCCATGGTGGAGATGTTTGACACATGTGACCTTAAGATTGTTTTTGCATAAAAGGTGAAAAAATTACACATTTCTTTAATTTGTTTTGAATTTTTTGAAACTTGAATACCCTTACCAACTAACATATCAAGATCAATTTATCCACCCAACATAGGAGCAAAACCTCCCCCAAGGACCCAAAACTACCCATGCTTTGAATTCAAGAAACATTTTATGCAACTTTTTTTTTTCATCCACAAAAAACCAAGGTGGGATAGGTTGCAAATTGCAAATGTGGTAGCACTTGGGTGCTTAAGCCATCCCAACGTCCAAGGTCCAAATTCACATAAACCAATTGAGACCCATTTGAAGCAAATTGACTCGTTGAGTTGGACCTTGCTTCAAACCCTAGCTTGATTCTCGGTTCTTGAAATCATGAATTCCCTTTGAGTTCTATGCTTTGGTTTGAACCAATTGATTTTCCCTCCACAAGAGGTGCTGTGTAGGTTTAACTTCAAATTGTCATTTTTTGGTTGTTGGATCATCATCTAAAGCCCTTGGGTCCAATTTTTGGCTCTTGACCAATAGGATTGTTCTATTTCATTGAACCTTGGACCCTCATCTAAAGTTGCATTAAACTGGGTGGTTCCCAACCTCTAAGGCCCATGGTATCGCCTTTATAATATCACGTGGACTTCGAGCACGGGTGTTCACCCCTGTCAATTTGGATGCATGACTTGTGGGTCGAGGGGGGAATCTGTAGTAAATTTGGGTCCATTTTCATCCTATGATATAGGTGGAAGCTTTTGAGCTTTGGACGATTTTGTGAATCAAATAGGCATCCATCAAAAAATGGTTAAACTGGTCCCAAGGCAGCATTGAGATCCCATTTTTTTTGGAGTTGAACAAATATGTGGAAAACACTACCTATTTCATTATCCTTCAAATCTTGTTGTTGGGGGTAGGGTAGGTCTAGAAAGGTCCCATAGCTAGACTATATATTTTTCCTTGCATTTAACGTGTTCACAAGAAATGAAAAATTCCTATGAAACCAATAGAGATATTGTCGAGTGAACTTCTTTCCTTCCTCCCACAATAAGAAATCTTGTTCTTTTGAACCTCTCCCCCATGCAAGTAGATGTCTGATTTCACCACAATCTTGGATTTTCGTCAATAAATAGTATAATTTTGCACTCATTTTTGGAGACAAATGGACAGTGTCACAAAGTTCATTATGTTATTCACTAGCATGAAAATTACAATGCCAATGTCTTTTTTTGTAATTCAAAAATTGACAAAGATTCTCATTTCTAAATGACAAAAATGTTTTAGTGATTTTTTCCACATCTTGTCCATTATCAATGTCACTACCTATGTGTATCCATTCACACATAACAAGTTATTTTTGTTATTAATACAACACATTTTTCACCTTTTGAAGTGAGATTTTTTTTTTTTTTTTTTGGTTGGTTGGTTTCACTATGATGAGACCTTAAATGTCACAATTTTCACTTGTGTCATAACACTAGTTTCACATGTGACGTGAGACTTTTTGTTTCCATAGTGATGAAACCTTGAACGTCACAATTTTAACTTGAGTCACGACATGAATTTCACATGTGACTTGAATTTTTTTTAATTAATTAATTATCAACATTGATCAATATTTCAATGCTGAACTAATTTTGAATTGGGAGACCGAGGGTTCAAGAACACATTGTTCATAAAGGCAAAACACAAGTTAAAGCTGATACATAAAGTGACAAATGTATTTTTTAAACCCATGTTAATTAATATCATTCATCAAAGTTCAATTGTTCATGGTATGGTGTTCCCACCAGGGTTTGGGGAGTTTTAAGAGGGTGGGATGGAAAATTGTGCCAACATATCTGTCAATTATGTCATTGTTTTGTACATAATCATGGATAACCACTTTGACCTAGTTAATTTGGGAATGAAGGCAACTCCTCCATGGACGGTGGGTATTGAATAGGTTGTCTTCTTGTTTTATAATCATGCCTTCATTTTGGAATGAAATTTGTGATTCCATTACACATGCACTTGGTTGTATCTCTTTTACATTCAAACATTAGAGTTGGAGCATAACTTGATATGTTATTTAAAAGATAATAATTAAAATGCCCATAATTGGTTGTTATTTAAAAAATCAAAAAACCACCCAACATTAGAAATAACATCACATTGCACACTAGTACAAAATATGGGTGTAGTTTACTAAATTAATTTACTATAGGGCTTTAAAAGTGGACTAGGTCACCACATTCTTGTGTCATTTCATTTGGGTGAAAACTTAGTCCCTAAATAGTCATAACATCCACCTCTAGTTGAATTCATTCACTATTTGGTTTTTTTTATATGTGAATAATTTTAATCTTGGATAACCATTTATAAAATAATAATAATTTTTCAAAATAAAATAAGATGAAAATTCAATCTTCATCATGTGAAGTTAAGTAGGTTTTTTAATGTATCATGTATATTATGTACTATGTCATATATATATATATATATATATATATAACAAGTTTGTCTGTATTAAATGGATAAAGTGTTAAATTATACAACATTGAAAAGTCTCATATATGTGATATCCTATGTTGATGTACATTATATTTGATATATTTAGAAATTTTAACGTATAATATTAGTATATTACAACTTAATTTAATTAAAGTAATAAAATATGTTTTGGTTACTTAATATATAATTGAACTGAAAATTAATATTTAAATATTAATATAAACATTTAAAATTAAGATAAATTTTTAAATTAAAAAATTACAACATTTACATTACTACCTACATATACACATATATTATCTATAAGTGGCTAACATATTTATATATTATGTAACTATGTAAATACATAGTTTCATAACATGTATTTATTTTACATATCCTACAAATATATTTTACATAGATTACAATCTCTATCACATACACTAGGAAAGCTAAACATATATACTATTTACATAATATGGTTAGCATGTATATTATAAAACTAAAATGGTTAATAATATATTTATACTAAATATTCTACTATATATATTACATAAATTATAACTACTATTACATATACTAATATAATTTAGCATATGTATTTTAATGTACTACGTATATTATGGCAAGCTTATATATGATATAGATTAGCCATAACATGTATAATGATATGTTATACATAATTATGTATACATGAAATACCTAATTACAATGACATATAATACATATTACAGCCTAGGCTAGCTAGTAGTTACCATGACCTATTAATTATAATTAGTATCTAGGCTAAGTTAAACTAGTTATTAATATTTACATACCTAATACTTAGTACTACAAATATCTAAATATGTTTACCTATTGATATAAGTATTAAATATTAGTGTATTAACTATTAATACATATGTAATTACATTATTTGGAAAATATTTATACTACTAGCCATTTATTTATGTTAGCCATAAATTATTTTACATGGTTGAAAAAATTAAAATATGTCAAAGTCTATTTAAAAATGACACGGTGCTTTTGTGAGAATTCTTTTTGGAATCTTATTAAACAATGAAATTCAAATGCATTTTCATTCAAATGACTTGAAATTTTGTGTTTAAAATTATTATGCATGTGTAGACCTTTGAAAATACTTCAAGAATCAATTTTCATTTGTTTCATTTGAACAAAGCATGAAAAAGAAAACGCATGTTAAAGTTTGGATTTGGAAAATGATTTTGTATTAACATTATCTATCTAATCATTGACAATAATTGCACAACAATGATATTATAGTTGGTTGGCAAACACCTTGGGCATTTTACTTAGGAGACCGAGGTTCAAAGCTTGGTGCCTTCAATTGTATATGTTGCTTGTATATAGTTCGTATATGTTGATTGGATTATTTCTTTTGTATATATCATATGGTGATCGAATATATACCATGTGCTTATACACATATGGTGCATTAAAAAATACGACCAATTTATAATTTTAAAATATGATTATTAAAATTAAAATATAATGGAATTTTATTGTCGAATTCCATTGCCACATGGAAATTTCCTATTTGAACAAGGGTTAGTGAAAAGATGATCTAGTTTTGAGTGAAAACCACACTAAGATTTTTGTGACATTTTCCACTAATCCATGTCACTCATTTTGGGACCTCAAACTTTCATATTTTCGAAATAATAATTAAATTACCTAATGAAACATGTGACTGCTTGAAATGACTAAACATGGTTTCACTAAAAATGTCCTAATCAATTAACCCTTTTGTACTCAAACAAAAAAATGAAAATAGACTATTTTCATTATTATATTAGTGAATTTTGATAATTGAAAAAGACAAGATTTCTTGTTGTGTCCATGTTGTAAATTTCAAGAAAGATTCACAAGAGAACACAAAGTCATTTGCTTGCATTCTTAAAAGGTTATCAAGAGGATGTCAACAATCAACAAAATGCGCCAAATTTAAAAAGAATGCATTCCTAAATATTTACTGTAAATTGTATCAGGCACCTAATCTAACTCCGACCCTTTCCTTTGCCACAATAAGTGTATTTTTGTTTACACAAGCTTATATGACATTCATTCTCTTCTTGGAGAGCTTCATCTTACAAAAATGTTAAGTTTTCTTCTTGATACATCTAGAAACAACCTATAGTTTTTTGTCTGCTTATTCATTCCTCTATTTTTTGTAGAACCATGGTCCTATATCAAAACCAAGTTTTCACATTCCCATTTTACCAGTTCCTTGGTCCTCCTCCCAACAACAATGGGCCCTTAGTGGTTGGTTAGGCATCCAAGTGAAGTTATTTCCTAGATTTGTCCAATTCTTAAAATTTTTAAAACAATGCGCATTCACACCAAAATTCTTTCTTAGAACCAAAATGGTTGTCATTCATACAAAAAGGTAGAAATAATGGTTATTATCCATATGAAGATTTAACTAGATATGGCTAATAACATTACCAAAGTGGGGTGTAATTTATTAGCTTAAATCACTATGGGACTTTAAAAGTGAAATAATTTCATTTCATTTTACTAATTTCACCTGGTGAAAGTTATCTCACTATAATATCATTATGTAGACATCATGTTTCATTACTAGTTAACATAATTTAGTATTACAATTTACTATAGCAAATAGGTTTATTTATATGTTTTTTAAAATACTCTATCTATGTTATTTTATGATATACCCTATATTATTTTAAGTTACTTTAGTTATTCTAACTTATATTGTATGTTATTATATCTTATTATAAATTATTGTACCCTAAATTATTATATGTTATTTTACCTTAAAATATTTTAACTAGTTTATTATAAGCTTTTGAATTATTTTAAATTAAATTATTCAACTAACTTTAGGCTATACTTAAGGTTATTTTATTTAAAATTAATATATGTTATTTCAAATTATATTTTAAATTATTCAAAGTCATTCTACTTTATGTTATTATAAATTATTCTATCATAAGCATAATAACTTTAAAATAATCTAAAACAAAATATAATGACCTAAGGTAAAAATAACTTAGAATAAAAAATAATAACCTATGAAAAATCATTTTAAATACCCTACAATATAATAATTACCAATAACTTATAATATTATGACATAGAATATGAAACAATAACTTATAATACAATAATCATCAATAGTTGTAATATAACATATAATAACCAATAATAACTTATAACACAATAACCATCAATAACCATTTATAAAATAGCCACCAACAGCCATTAATAGAATAGCCACCAATAGCCATTAATATAATAACCACCAATAGCCATTAATAGAATAATCACCAATAAGCCATTAATAGAATAGCCACCAATAGCCATTAATATAATAACCACCAATAAGCCATTAATAGATAACCACCAATAAGCAATTAATAGAATAGCCACCAATAGCCATTAATAGAATAACCACCAATAAGCCATTAATAGAATAACCACCAATAGCCATTAATAAAATAACCACCAATAAGCCATTAATAA
>Ga0116227_10006862_pt1 | contig 22710 bp, 23 predicted proteins | sample S1TSphgellanicum_FD_89693 | JGI IMG/M metagenome (GOLD analysis project Ga0116227, IMG submission 89693) | Host-associated microbial communities from peat moss isolated from Minnesota, USA - S1T2_Fb - Sphagnum magellanicum MG | ecosystem: Host-associated > Plants > Peat moss > Unclassified...
GTATTGGCATGACTCCACCAGTCAAACAAAAAATATTTGACTATTTATTTACCACTAAAGCTGTTGGTCAAGGCACAGGATTAGGATTAGCTATCGCTCGTCAAATTATCGTCGAAAAACATCTTGGTTCCATCGAATGTCACTCTTCTCCAGCCCAAGGCTCTGAATTTGTGATCCTCATTCCAGTTCGCCAGGAACCGGGAGAAACAGATTTCTGACTACTTACAGCAGTTTCTGATCAACCGTGCCACAGATAGAAATCATCAAAACTAGTCCTAGACTTCGTTCTGTAATTTATTTTTGTGGCGGGTTTGATATCAAATTGCTGTAATATCTAAATGTTTTCCAGATGTCTGGGGAGTTGCCATTTAGATAGCAACCATATTACTCCTGGTTCACTCATTTTTTTTTGAGTTGAAAAAATTGCCAAAAAATCCGCGAAATGTAGGTTTAGTAATAGTTTTCGCGATTTACCTGATTGATCCTGAAACTATTACCCCACTCTTAAAACTCTATTTTCAGGTGCCCGCACCGAAACGATCGCTCCACCATTACATAAAGTGTTCATGGCAGTGCAATTCCACTATAGTCGAAAACCCTGATTAAATCCTTCGGCTTTTTGTAACTCGATTTAAAATAGGCGAACCGGGAGATATTAGTTCAACTAAAGCCAGATTGTCAAATTACCACAGTGACTAAAGTCACAGAGTCGCTTCCTTCTCTTTCTCTGAAGCCGCTGAGTTTCCCGCTTACCGTGTGTTTCTATGAGGACATCTACTGCTGTTGTCACCATAATCGGTTGCTCCTTGATAGGGGATTAGAAACTAATTATCTGTGCCTGAGAACAAGAGCGACTGTCCCAGTAATCAACCCTTTTAATGGTGACTTTGAGCAAAGCAATATCAGGCTCATTGAGGCCTTGAGGAAACCAGGTCTGTAGTTCCGGCTTCCACAGTTGCTGCAGTTGATTGGGGTCCCTTACCAGTTGTGCGGTCCCCGATATCGAGACATAACAATGCTTTGGGGACGAGGCAAAGGTGACACCAACCTGTTGACATTGCTCAATCTCAATTACCTTATGGGAACGTCCGTGGGTGAAAAACCACAGTCTGCCCTCAAAGTCAATATCACCACCTTTATACATGGGGCGACCGTGCAAGCTACCATCTGCATCCACTGTAGTTAGCATCCCAGAGTCAATATCTTGGATGAGTCTACGTAGCTGATGAATTTGTTGATTTTTGTCAGTAGTAGTAGTCATTTATTCTGGATCTTCTCATATCTACTACTTTTTATTATTAACGCTTGGGATGTTTAATTACGTGACTCTGGAGGTGTAGTTATGCTGAGATGAGATATTTCGTTTATGCCTAGAGATATATTGTGAATGGGCGATGCTTATAGGGGGTAAGGGGAGATATTGATCTATTCTCCCCTAATCTCAAATCTAAAATCCCATGGCCGTGCCTTCACCACGGGGATCAGCTGCTCCTTCTAAGATATTATCTGGAGTAACAGCAATGGCATTGGCATTGCCCCAAGGTGGAGTTTCTTGGATGTGATGTCCGCGACGACGTAGTTCTTGGAGTGTCAAAATATCTAGACCCCAGTTCTCCACCCGCAATTCGTCGGGGAGCCACTGGTGATGTATGCGGGGTGCGGATACTGCGGCTCCCACATCCATGTTATATACTAGGACATTCAGGATCACTTGTAAGACTTGGGTAATAATTGTGCTACCTCCAGGCGCACCTGTAGCTAGTCGCAGGCGACCATTTTCCGTGACGATGGTGGGTGTCATACTGGAGAGGGGAGTTTTGCCAGGGGCGATGCTGTTAGCTTCATTACCTACCAACCCAAAGGCGTTAGGTACGTGTGGTGCAGCTGCAAAATCATCCATCTCATCGTTGAGGATAATTCCTGTTCCGGGAGTGACAACGGCCGCACCAAATCCTAAGTTAATTGTAAATGTCAGACTGACGGCGTTGCGCTGTGCATCTACGACTGTTAGATGGGTGGTTTCTGGTGACTCTCGATTTTGACTCTGTGTCCCCAGTCCAGGCTTGATTTCTTTTGCCGGTCTAGCCACATCCAGATTAATTTCTTGACGACGTTTTTTAGCGTAGGCTGGGCTGATCAGTTGTTGGACGGGAACTTTGACAAAATCTGGATCGCCTAAATATTGGGCGCGATCAGCGTAGGCAATTTTCATCGCTTCTACTATTAGATGCAAGGCGTTGGGGTTATGCCATCCCCAGGTTTGCAAGTCTGCATCTCCGATAATATTTAACATCTCTAATAGCAGGACTCCACCGGAGGATGGTGGTGGCATTGAGCAAATTTTAGCTTGGTGGAAATTGCCACACACTGGTGTACGCCAGATTGGTTTGTATGCCTTTAAATCTGCAAGGGTAATTAGACCACCATGCTTTGCCATGTCAGAGGTGATGGCTTTGGCAATGCTCCCAGTATAAAAGCTTTGGGGATTTTGGGCGATAGCAGTTAAGGTCTTGGCTAAGTCTTTCTGAACTAACCTTTCCCCCGGCTGATAAAATTGACCGTTGTGCAAGAAAATATCTCGTGCTGCTGAATTGTTGAGCAGTGCCTGTTGGCGGTTCTCCGCTAAATAGAGTAAACGGGGATACCCTTTGGCACTGATGATGTAACCATTTTGAGCTAGGGCAATGGCTGGTTTTAGGACTTCCTGCCAGGGGAGTTTACCATAGCGGTGATGTAATTCATACATCCCCGCCACTGTTCCCGGTGTTGCTACCGCCAGATAACCGTTGGTACTGGCATGAGGACGCACCTTACCCTGTGTATCTAGATACATATTTCTGGTAGCTTTGAGAGGTGCCCGTTCTCGAAAATCTAAGGCTTTTATCTCCCCGGTTTTCTGGGAATACATCAGCAAAAACCCCCCACCACCGATACCGGCGGAAAAAGGCTCGACGACAGAAATGGCAAAGGTTGTAGCGACAGCTGCATCCACTGCATTTCCCCCCTTAGCTAATATGGAGATTCCTGCTTCAGTTCCCAGGGCATCAGCTGATACTACCATCCCCTTTTTACTTCGTAGAGGTAAGGTTACGGTGGCTGATGCAACTTGGGCACCGAGGAGGATGGTGAGGGAGAATATGACGGAGGTGCGTCGTTGGAAGTTGGCGAAAATGGGCATATTTCGGCTAATTTACTCAGCAATCAAATTATGCTCTTGAACAGGCCTGCTGATCAAAAGTCGTTAAAGACTAACTGCGGTTTTTGTACTTCTACTATGTTGAGTTACCCTGGGAAGACACCTGATTCTTATGGTTCCTATAACCGTTTACATCTTCCAGCCTCAAAAAATCAGTGGTTTCGACGATTTGGCAGGGAGGAGTGAATAGTTAGGGACTTCCAGAAATTAAATTATCCCAATTTATGGACTCAACACGACTGTTACTCCCTCTGATCCCCTGGGAATTCGATATTTTTTTAGTTGGAAGTCCCTTAACTAGAGTACTCAGGTTATCTATGTACTTTTTATCACTTTTTGATAAAGCAGTTATACTTAAAAGCTTCTATTCACCCAAGTTGCTAGTACAGTTCGGCTAATTTTCTCATGATTCAGTTTCTTCAAGAAGTTGGGTAACTTTGTCTTGCCGATTTCTAGTCTGTTTGGTGGTAATTCCCCGAAAACTTATTGATGTTACTGTTATTTAGGGAAAAGCCTCTGGAATAGAGGCTTTTCCCTAAACATAGGCGATACATTTTGTGCATGAAGTCTTATGGCATAAAGGTTTCAGAATTAACACACTAGCTGTTCTCGTAATTGCTAGTTGAATCCAAATTAGTCCAAACTCCAGTCATTACGTAAGTCTCATCATATTTTGTTACGATGGAATTCTAACGAAAATCCTGCTTATGAGCTTTGTATTTTAGGAAACTTTCCATGAATATTTCTAGCCAAGTTCGCGGACTCAATAACCTCCAAATTTCTCAACCTTTAGATGGAGACCCAGAACAAACGATCTACAAATTTTGGTCGCAAGCCGAGCAATCATGGTGTGAACTTTGTTCAGATTTGCGCTATCAGCCCTCCGATATTCAGAGTGTTGCGCTTAGTGTAGGTATAAAACAGTCCGGCGTTCTTGACTTTACAGTTGTTAAATTACCCCGTCGCAGTTCAACTGCAGGGGTATTTACCCAAAGTCGTTGTGCAAGCCCTGCTGTACGAATAGATAGAACAAATCTTAGCGACGGATATGCTCAATTATTGGTTGTTATCAGCAAGAATGCGAATGTTTTCACACCTACAGATGAACAAGATGCTTGGCAAATAATAGACACTGTCAGCAATGAATTCAAAGTTGCTGCTGACGATATATTGATTTCATGTACAGGTGTTATTGGGGTTCCTTTACCAATAACTCGATTATTAACAGCAATCAAAGGGTTATCTCAGCAAGCTACTCAAGGGTTAACAAATCAAGTGGCTGAGGCTATTTTAACTACTGATCGCCAAATTAAAGTATGTTCTGCTAAAGCTGGAGAGATTGTATTAGTAGGTATGGCAAAGGGAGCTGGCATGATTGAACCTAATATGTCCACAATGCTAGTTTACTTTTTCACAAATATTAACGCAGAAGCTGCACAACTCAATAAGATACTCAAGAAAGTTGTTGAACGAACCTTTAATAGCATCTCTGTAGACACTGACACCAGTACTAGTGATTCAGTAATTCTTTTTTCTACATCTGAGGTTGAAGCAACAGAGGAACGGTTACAAGATTTAGAATCTGCTTTAGCAGCAGCATCCCTAAAACTGTGTCGAGATATTGTATATCAAGCTGAAGGGGCAACAAAATTAATTGAAGTAACGGTCAGTGGCGGGTTTTCCGATCAACACGCCAAAAAAGTTGGCAAATTTATAGTGAACTCTCCGTTAGTTAAAACAGCAATCTTCGGATCAGATCCAAACTGGGGACGCATCGTTATGGCTATAGGTAAACCTGGGCAAGAAATTACTAGCCCAATTAATCCCTCAAATATCCGCATTATAATCGCTGGTACACCGTTATTTGAGAATAGCAAAGCAATTGATCTAAACTTTGAACATTTATCATCAATACTTAAGCAAAGCAAAAAATTAGACATTCATGTTGAACTTAATGAAGGTAGTGGAGTTTGGACTGTCTGGGGGTGTGATCTTGGTTATGGATACATTAAAGCTAATGCAGAGTACACGACATAGTTACTCCCGGTTCACTGATTTTAAATCGAGTTACAAAAAAGCCGAACTATTTACTCCCTTCCCGATAAAAAACGTCCTATTCTACCCCCTTTCTTCCCGCTAAGAGTCCTCCTGTTAAGAGTTACGTTCTTATGATAGAAAGGGAGTAATCAGGTTTTTTGACCATGATACAAATGTATTGCTATATACACTTTGTGCGTTGGCGTAGACGCAGATAAGAGCATGGTGAAGCGCGATCGCCTGAAAATAGAGTTTTTAGAGAATCTAGGGTCCACAGAGGTTGAAAAATTTCAGTTTTGGTAATTGCGTCCAAAACCTAGTAGCCCTTAATCGTTAATAACCGGATACAAGCGTTTAAGTTTTGTGTGTGCATCTGAGGTGTTGAATTGCCAAAACCATACAAAATTATCCGGTAATCCTCAATTATGCTCTACGAGCTTACTTTTTTTCGTAAATGTGTAAGTCTTTTTGGGTATATTTACGTCACTCACAGCCTTGCACATATTCTGTCAGATAAGGGTTGTGTAGTTCTTCAGCAAGCCCCAATTACCCATTGCCCAAATCAGTTTTATTTGCACGTTGACGAAATAAGCCAGTCATACTCATACCAGTAATTAGCAAGCCAATGAACCCTAGACCATTGAGAATGGGGTAGATTTTCTCTAAATGTATAATTTCCATTGTGTGCAGCTTGATTAAAAATCTGCTTAACTCCCGTTGTCTTAGCCATTCATCGGCAATAGTACGGAGCATACCAGTTAACACAGTCAGAAATAAAGGTATGCAAAGAGCGATCGCTAGTTGACGATGGTATTTCCGAAACATCCGGTTCATAAATAAGCTCTAAATTTTAAGTAGATAATTAAAATACTAAGACGTAAATGGTCTAAGTTAATGTTCCATCGCCATTGTCGGTAGTAAGTCTGAACATAAGTACTTACCCTGAGGGGAGTAATCTGCTAATCTAACAGTGTTCAGGAATTACCAAACGGTAGATGGAAATTAGTAATCTGTTTACGGTCGGTGGTGTAGTTATGTGGCCGCTACTGGGGTTTTCAATTTTAGCAGTGGCGTTGATTATTGAACGTGTCAGGTTTTGGTTGATCATTAATAGTCGGCAAAACCTTGTAGTCCGAGAAGTTCTCCGGCTTTATCGCCAGGATAATCTCGTAGGTGCCCTAGTTCGACTGCAGCAAAATACTGATTTACCCATCGCTCGGATTTTTTTGGCGGCCTTGGAGTTAGAGGAAGCAACTCCGGAAGAATTTCGGTTGGCTTTAGAAAGTGAAGCTCAGGGAGAAATTCCTTTACTTAAGCGGTTCCAAACTATTTTTGAAACAATTATTGGTCTTGCACCCCTGTTGGGACTTCTGGGAACAATTTTGGGCTTGATCGCCTCCTTTGCCTCCCTGAATATTGGGGATATCGGAGGGGAAAAAACCAAGGCTGTAACATTAGGCATTAGTCAAGCTTTGATCGCCACTGCAACAGGATTGGTAGTTGCTATTTTTACGCTTTTTTTTGCCAATACCTTTCGGGGACTGTATCAGCGCCAAATTGCCTGGATTCAGGAGTACGGTGGACAGCTAGAATTGCTTTACCGTCAGCGTTACGAAAGGAAGAAACTAAGTAAGTAATTATGCGCCTACCAGAGGAACCAGACATTCCGCCGCAAATTAACATTGTGCCGATGATTGATGTCATCTTCGCAATTTTGACGTTTTTTATTGTTTCTACTCTGTCTTTAACTCGGCTACAAGGCTTACCTGTTAATTTGCCTAAGGCTGCAACAGCTAAACCACAAGTAGCGGTAGGACCAATTACCGTGACAGTAGATCAGAGGGGCAACATTAGCTTAAAACGCCAAAGTGTCACCCTAGATACTTTACCAGCAGCAATACGAACATTGATGGGGACTCAGACTGAGGCACTGATAATTATTAATGCCGATGAGCAAGTGACTCACGGTCGAGTAGTGGCAGTGATGGATCGATTACGGCAGATTAATGGAGTCAAATTAGCGATCGCTACCGAACAACCCTAGGGAGCAGCCCATTTTTCAAAGTCTGAAACCCTTGCAATGTCCTTAATTTGGTAATGATTTTACGGGCATTGGGAGGCTCCCCAACACTAACCTAACTTTGATAGGATTCTAAAGAGACAAATTACTGTCAAATAGAACTCTAGACAAATCGCATTTGATTTTTTTTTAAAGTCCGTACACCTCTAGCAAGTTTGGATTTTGGATTAGGGAAGAATAGATCAATTTCCTCCCCTACCCCCTACCCCCTCCTCTTCTCTCCCCTGTTAGTGGACTACATAAACAGTTTCTTCAAATCAAATCGGAGTTCTATATGACTATTTGGGTGAACGAGCAAATCGATCCATCTGGAATAATTCATGCCTGTATTGCCTGTTGTAATGAGTCTCAGGCTCAAGCTTGCCATCAATCCTTTCAGGAAAATTTAACCCAAAAGCAAAAATCATCTGGCTGGATAGCGCAATTGCGAACTGTTGATTCTTGGGATCAAGTACCAGTTAATGCTTTAAAACTCAACTAACCCAGAGGATCAGATTTTTTCCGGCTGAATTCTGCTATATCATCTTACCAGGGTAAAAACTTGCCAAACCTAAATCAATGCAGTGGTCTACTCTAAAGCTTACACCTCACACAAACATTGTCCCCTTAATTTGGTTGGCAAAACGGGACAAGCAGTGCAGATTTCAATTCATAACCCCAGTCAGTATATCTGTGCCAACTGCGAACGGATATTACCAGATTGGCAACAGCAGCCATTTTTATGGGTAGTGGTTGTTTTACAGCAATCACAACATCAACTGGAGGAAAAAACAGCAATGGTAGAAAGGGAGAAAGAACGGTTGCGGGAAAAGTTCTTGCGGTTTGGCTGCGATTTAGCTTTCAACTTACGGGATCGCGGTTATCTAACGGACTTAATTGACCCCCGCACTGGTTATCCTTTGCTGTCCCACCCCGGAGCCATTCCCCACGACGATACAGCGGTCGTTAGAGCTTTACTTAGCTATCCAGTAATTAAAAATAGATGCTGTGTATTAGTCCACCCAGAATGGGGAACTGCAGTTTACCCTAGTACCTTGGTTTCCGAGGCTCCCCCTAGTATCATTGAATTAGTAGTTAGAGGTATAGCGCCTATGCACGGGTGGATGGAGGTGGGTAGTTAACAATTCTGAACTACGCATAGTTTGTCATAAAGTTACCACTTAAAAAATATGTCTAGAAATTTACCCTTTATTATCCTTTCCCATCAACTCCAATTTGAACAGGTATTTGCTGTTTACCAAACAACCCACCAATTTTACCAGGAGGTACAAACACGCTCAGAGTTTCAGAGTTATTGTCAGTGGTACAAAACTACAGCAGCCCAAAACCGTCGAGATTTGGAGAAAATGCGCGGCGAACTGAATATTGCCCAGTGGTTTCGCCGCCGATCATAGGTTAGTAGGGTGCCCTTATTGGTTAACTTCTAGCTCTTGAATCTTGCTGGAGATGACTTCTAACTCATTTTCACGTAAGTGGGCCTTAAATTTCTTACTAAACTGAACCAATATTGGTAAGTTAGCACTTACGGGTCTACCCTGCCACTGGGTAACAATATCGAGGATGTCCCCCTCTAAGCCTTTGATGTCAAAAGCTAGATTGCGATGCTCAGGGTGATGGTAAACCAGCACCGAGTCTTTTACGCGGACGCGATCGCCAACTGTCATAACAACATCTATACCTAGCTTTTGCTGTTCCACAAGTATCTCCAAAGCCATCCTTTACTCAAATTGTTCTGTCTTTGACATCTATATTACTCAACAGCACTGTTGATTGTGTCACTTATGCGTAAACGCATTCAAGCAGCTTTCATCCCTGGCATAAATGCACAGGGTTTTCAGCTAGCACTTTTATAAAAACTAACTTGGTTTTTACTGTCCGCCTTAACGTTAGCAATAATCTTACAACAAGTTGAATAACCATAGGAGATCAAAGAAAACGGAATTCTCCCCCATTTTTTAATTCCTACATTGTCTTTGGGGAAACAGCCAACATCTTTGTGATGTTGGCTGTTTCAATTGCCACCAAGCGAATATTCCCAAACTTATGGCCCCTACTAGCAGCAGCGACAGCCCTCCTAGTAGTAGCCAAGATATACCTTGACTTGATTGGGGTTGGGTTGGGTTGAGGGTAGGTTCCTCTATGAGATCTAACTCCTGTGGATCTAGTGAACTTTCGGTCTCAGAATATAGTTCCAACTCCCCCGCCGGATCTACTGGAATTTCTGCGAGTACTAAAGGTTCTGGTGAAACACGACATAAAAGTAACACAATCGATGTGTTATCGTGTCCGTCTGTTTGGTTAGCTAGGTTGATCCAATTTTGGGTGGCATCTTCAAGGGTCAATTCACCTCTCAACACCGGTAGTGCGTAGTCTGGCCAAGACTGTTCCACCAAATTATTATCACTCAACCCATCAGAACACAGCAGGAGCAGTCCGTCCTCTTCGAGGATCAACCGCTGAATTGAAAACCGCAGGGATTCGGCATCCTTTGTACCCAAGGCTTGGGTGAGAGCAACGGCATCCGGTCTTTGCAGTGCCTGGCGATACAGGCTCCGCCCAGAGCGAACTTCCCGTGCGGCTATATCATCATCTATGGTGAGTAACTGGCAGTGGTCATGGGTAATCCAGTAGGCCCGACTGTCACCGATACTAACTAAGTAGAGTTCATGAGCGTTTTCCGCCAGCCTGCCAGAAATAGTGTGGACTCGTTGTGGTATCTGTACTGCCATCACCAACGTTGTGGCCATGCGTTCCGTACCTTGGCGCTTTTGCTCATAATTGCGTGACCAAATTACGTTATTCACTACCCGTAAGCTGGCCTCTATTTGTTGCATTAGCAAATCTGGGGATACGAGTTCGGTTTGTGCTGCTACTTCTGCTAGCAGGGCCTGCATTTGCAACTTGAGTAACCGCACTGCTAATTGACTAGCTACCTCCCCACCTTCGTGTCCCCCAATGCCATCGCAAATAATCATCAGGTGAAACTCATCTACATCCTCAGGGTTGTATGGGTAGCAGGTGTCCTCATTCTGGGTGAGTTCTCGTCCTGTATCTGTAGCTCCGGCAATCTTTAGGGTTAGGGGCAATTCTGCCACTAGGGAGAGTAAGAGGTGATTGAGTTGTTTGGTAATTGCCTCTAACTTGACTTTAGGGTTAGATAACTGCTGGACTATGGGTTGTAATTCGATTTTTGCCGTTGCCACCCAAGGGAGCCAAGACTGTCCCAAGTCTGCTAAGGTGGGTTGGTCTGTGGTTTGGTGGAGTGCCAACAGACGGACACACCAGCCTTGGACACGTAAGTTATCTGGATATAACAAACTTTGAGCAACTCCCACTTCTGCTAGAAGGTTCCAGAGTTGAAGAATTTGCCACAACCAGTAAACTTGTCTGACGGCTGTTGCTTGGTCCCAAGCTTGGGTGATAGTTGGGTAAAGTTGTCCACCTTCATCTATGGGTACGTTTTCCAACAAGAGGATATTGTCAACAAAACCGTATGCTTGGGGTAGGTGTAGGCGTTCTGGATATAATTGTAAATAGGGAATCACTTCTGCTGGTAATTCTGCTGGTACCTCTGGTGGTATTCCTGGTTGAGTATCTAGCCAAATCTGCTGTGTAATTACCTCATACCTATCTGCTACTTTTGTCCTTGGGGTAACTTTTGTGGACCAGAGGTAACGGTGGATGAGGGGAGTTTGGCAATTGGCACAGAAGCGATCGCCTACGCTATTAATCGGTTGATTGCAGTCTAGATTGGGGCAATAAATTGTCCGCTGAGTAGATATCATAAAAATCTGGGATTTTAAATTAATTTGAAGGCAGGTTTAAATCTCTTATAGGTGTATCTTTATTTCAGAAATTTAGATAATCCTAGGTAGAGAATTTAATTAAACTTGATGCTCAAAAGCAGATAATTTTTCCGCAACCCGTTAGGGTATAAGTGTATCTTAATTTAGCAACCTATTTTCTATATATCGGGTCCAGGATAGAGCTATGCCAAGTCTTAGTGTAATCTGGCTCTTGGCAGGACTAGTTCTGTGTTTCTGGGAACTCTTCTTGCCGACGGCTTTTGTAGCTTTGATGATGGGAATTAGTGCCTTAGTGGTGGCGCTGCTTTCCCAGATAGGTTTAGGAATTTTATGGCTGCAAATTGTGGTTTGGTTGGTACTTTCCACACTGCTAGTTGTCCTGTCGCGACGGTTTATCCGACAGCGAAGACCAAAGTCAAAACTTCAGGATGCAGTTACAGCGGAAACTTTAACCGAAATTCCGGCAGGGGAAACAGGACGGGTGCTGTACGAGGGAAATTCTTGGCGGGCAAAATGTGATGATGACAAACTCAACCTAGCATCCCATCAACTGGTTTATGTGGTGAGGAGGGAGGGGACGACGTTAATTGTAATGCCAGAAAATATTTTGCATTCCTAATAACTCAGGAGAATAACAATGGAACAGTTTTTTTTACTGGTCTTTTTGGCGCTTGGTGGTTCTGCCATAGCAGGATCGGTGAAAGTTGTCAGCCAGGGTAATGAGGCTTTAGTGGAAAGATTGGGGAGCTACAACCAAAAACTCCGTCCAGGACTAAATTTTGTGATCCCATTTTTAGACAAAGTTGTTTACCGAGCAACGATTCGGGAAAAGGTTTTAGATATTCCGCCGCAAAAATGTATTACCCGTGACAATGTTAGCATTGAGGTAGACGCGGTAGTTTACTGGCGGGTTGTCGATATGGAAAAAGCCTGGTACAAGGTAGAAAATCTCCAGGCAGCTATGGTGAACTTAGTACTCACCCAAATTCGCTCAGAAATGGGACAATTGGAGTTAGATCAAACCTTTACTGCCCGTTCTCAAATCAACGAACTTTTATTAAGAGATTTAGATATTGCCACTGATCCTTGGGGTGTAAAAGTAACACGGGTAGAACTGCGAGATATTATTCCCTCCCAAGCAGTGCGGGAATCGATGGAATTGCAAATGTCAGCAGAGCGGCGGAAACGGGCATCAATTTTAACCTCAGAGGGCGATCGCGAGTCTGCGGTTAATAGTGCTAGAGGTAAAGCTGATGCCCAAATTCTGGATGCCGAAGCTAGACAAAAATCTGTAATTTTGGAAGCTGAAGCTCAGCAAAAGGCGATCGTTCTCAGGGCGCAAGCTGAACGCCAGCAGCAAGTTCTCAGAGCACAGGCAATTGCAGAATCAGCAGAAATTATTGCCCAAGAAATTAAAACCAACCCCGATGCCCAAAAAGCCCTAGAAGTCCTCTTTGCTTTGGGTTATCTGGATATGGGGACAACAATTGGTAAGAGTGATAGCAGCAAAGTTGTGTTTATTGACCCCCGCAGTATCCCAGCTACCTTAGAGGGGATACGCTCCGTTGTCTCAGGTCCCCAGTCAAATCCTGAGTAGTTGCCGTAGATGGGAAGAGATTGAGGAAGAAGGGGTTTTCCTCAATCTAAAATTAGCTCCCCAATATCAGGGGGTGTTTTTTTGATGATTACAACCTACCCACATTTACAGTAAACCACAAACTTGGGAAAATGAAGGTAAGTACTTGAACAGAATTAATTACACAAACTTTGGGCTGGAATCCTTTATCCAGTCTAGATAAGACTAGATATTAGTTTGTAAATATTTCTGTTCGGTTACTTAAAAATAAGGGTTTCAGCCTTCGTGAACGACTACGTATTCACCATTGGTTTAATAGCACCCACCATAGCCGTTGGCGAAGCGATCTCCTGAAATGCTCACCAATAGGTTGTTTTGTTATCTACCTGTTATTTCGCTGAAATGTTTGCGGCTGATAAAAAACTTTTTGGTTTACTGATTATCCAACGCCCTCTTTTTCGTGTTGCACCCGTTTAACAAGTTCCACTATACTGTGTTCAGCAGCAAAAATAAATTTGGAACAGTTTTGCATCCCAAAATTTATGAAGAATCATGAACTCCCTTTGGAGCAATCATCCCAATGTCATGAAACCATAAATTGATAATTACTGTGTATTCAGATATTTTATAGTTACCGAAATCTAATGAATCGCAAAATCACTTTAGCGCTACTGTTTGGTGGCAAGTCTGCCGAGCATGAAGTTTCTCTACTCTCAACTCAAAATATTATCAAAGCTCTAGATCGAAATAAATATAGCCTGCTTCTAATAGGAATAGACCGTGAGGGACGGTGGCGTATTCATGAGGATATCAAGAGTTTACCTACAGTTCCAAACTTAGATTTCATGCAAGGATCTGGCGAAAGTATAATTTTGGTGTCAGGTGAAGGAACAGCAAAAATTACAAGTCCCTCCGGAGGAAAAATAGCTGAACTTGATGTTGTTTTCCCAGTCTTACACGGTCCTTATGGAGAGGATGGATCAGTACAGGGTTTTCTCAAACTCGCAAATATTCCATTCATCGGTTCGGGTGTCTTAGCTTCTGCTGTTGGAATGGATAAGGATTTTACCAAGCGCTTATTGAGAGATGCTGGTATTTCAATTGCAGATTTCTTGGTTTTTAATTGCTCTCAGTTATCTGATATCAAATTTGAAGATGTGAAAGCAAAATTGGGGATACCCTTTTTTGTAAAGCCAGCTAACTTAGGTTCTTCTGTAGGTGTTAGCAAAGTGAATGATGCAGCTCAATTTTATAGAGCTATCAGTGAAGCATTTGAATATGATACCAAAGTTCTAATTGAAGAGTTTATTCAGGGTCGAGAAATTGAATGTTCTGTTCTAGGTGACTATGACCCAGTTGCCTCTGTTCCGGGGGAAGTTATTCCGAAAACCGAGTTTTACTCTTATGAGTCAAAATATATTGATGAAAATGGCTCGATTCTAGAAATACCTGCTAAACTCCCGCCTGATACAGCGGAAGATGTCAGAGATATGGCAGTTCGGGTTTTTAAGATACTTCACTGTCATGGAATGGCTCGTGTAGACTTCTTTTTGAAAAAGACGGGAGAGCTACTAGTAAATGAAATAAATACTATCCCTGGATTCACAGATATGAGCATGTATCCAAAACTTTGGGAAGCAAGTGGGATACCGCTTCCTTTACTGATAGATAGACTAGTGGAAATGGCGATCAATCGCCATGAGCGTGAGAATAAGCTAAGATATTCGGTAAGCAGAGCAATCACACTTTAGTTTGTCATGTTTAATAGACATCTCCGAAAATGATGAAAGCCTATTCTACTAGCGTATAAGATATTTGGACTTTGGACAAACGAAAATAGTTCACACGAACTGAAAGAATAGGCACCATAAATTACCTCAATAACTTTTTTAACTGAGTCAACCTGAGTGAAACCCGTCAAAGTTTACGACGAAATTGTTAATTTTATTGCTGGGGGTACCACTCCCCAAAGCGTGATCAATTTCCACCTTTCAGAAACCGCTCAAGAAAGCTTAGAAGATTTAATCTACGGTGCCAAAAATAACGAACTCACGAAAGAGGAAAAACGGCAGTTAGACCACTTCCTGACTTTAGAACATATTATGAGATTAGCCAAGGCTAAAGCTTACACTTACTTAGAGAAATAAGATAAATAAAATGGCTCGTGTTTACGTAAGTGCAGAAACTGCGGGTACGCCCCCTGAGTTACTTAGGAGGGTTGATCTAGGGAGCATCCCCATGAAAGTAAATTTATTACCCAAACGAAGGAGATTACAAGGCTCTCTTGATTCTGAATATCCAAGGAAATCCCACGCAACCTTAATACCCTTAATGGTGATAATTTAACCTGCTCCAAGGATTAAACTAGGAAAGCGATCGCTATGAACTACACAACCCCTATTTATGTTGTTATCTCGTCAGACCCTGTCTACAACCTTAGTATTTTGTGCTTGTATACTAGGCATTAGCTGGATTCAATTGCCTCAACTGCAAGCATTAATCAGTACTCAACAAACCCCCTCCCTAGCCACTCTGGAAGGAGATGTCCAGGTGGAAAATCTCCGTCTTCGGATCCTCAAGCAGATGCCCAGTTTTAGTTATGATAACTTTATAGGAGATTGGGTGTACATTGACTTTTTACAATACTTTGGTGATGATGAAGCCCGGGTTCAAACCGGGTACAGTTTGAGTCCTGAATATTTTGATGTAATTCTCAACCGCGACCCCAGATTTTTAGATGCTTATTTAGGTCTTTCCGTGAGTACTTCTTTATATGCAGGGATGCCAGAACGCTCCGTAAAATTGACGAATCAGGGTTTAAAATATCTCACCCCCTGGGTGCCTGCAAAGTCTTATTATGTGTGGCGCTATAAAGGAACTGATGAGTTATTATTTTTAGGTAATGCCCAAGCAGCTAAAGCATCTTTTGCCAATGCGGCTAACTGGGCTAGTAATTTCTCCGATCCTGAAAGTCAGAATGTCGCTTTCATTTCCGGCAAGACAGCGGAATTCTTGGAACACAACCCTGATAGCAAATATGCCCGAATTGCCACCTGGGGACTAGTTTTACAGAGAAATGTTGATGAAAAAACTCAGAAACGCGCAATTAAGGAAATTGAAGCCTTGGGAGGGAAAGTAGTGAAAACTGCTCAAGGGCATCAAATAGTGTATCCACCAAAAGATTAGATAAGTTTGATTTACTGGTATAAAAGTCAACTAATTGAGTCGCAAACCCTGGAATTAGACATCAATGATCCGGGGCTGATTTATGGTGCTACGGTTTTCACCACCCTCCGGGTTTATAACCACTGCCTAGATAGTACTTTAACCAACTGGCAGGCACACTGCCATCGCCTACAACAAACTCTCACCACCTTCGGTTGGCCCCAACCCGATTGGCAGCAGGTACGTCAAGGTGCCCAAAGGCTCCTAGAACATTTCCCGGTTCTGAGAATCACCATCTTTCCCGATGGTCGCGAATGGATAACGGGGAGGTTCCTCCCAGCAGATTTGACAGAAAAACAAAAACATGGTATATGTTGTAGCTTATCAAAATTCACCCGCAGTCTACCCGCCCACAAAACAGGCAACTACCTGAGTCCCTGGTTAGCCAAAAATCACCTCCAATCAGCCAATGCCCAAGAAGTAATCCTGCAAGATGCCACAGGCAATTGGCTAGAAACTAGTACAGGCAATCTTTGGGGGTGGAAAGATGGCTACTGGTGGACCCCTCCCCTCCATTTGGGCATTCTGCCAGGGGTAATGCGATCGCAAATCCTCACCTGGGTGCAAAATCAAGGAATAGGAGTTAGGGAGGAACCTTGGACAACTGAATTAGTTCAAGAGTTAGAAGCGATCGCCTACACTAATAGTGTGGTGGAAATTATCCCCATCCATACCGTCGTCGAACCCCTAGGGTCGCTACAATATAATCCCTACCACTCATGTTTTCACCAACTGATGGGGTTATTTTTCTCATGACAGGAACAAGCATTTATGAGATATCTTAAGATAAGTTAACATAATTCTTAATAATGCCCATCCTCTCTCAACCCAGAGACGCTTCGCATCCGCACAAAAAATACAGGAGGATTGACCTCGGTGAATAAAAGATGGAGAAATGCAGGGCTGTACGCACTGCTATTTATAGTAGTCATTGCTTTAGGTACAGCCTTTTTTGACAAACAACCCCAAAGTCGGGAAACATGGCGCTATAGCCAATTCATTCAAGAAGTGGAAAACGGCAGGGTGGAAAGAGTTAGTCTGAGTGCAGACCGTTCCACAGCCCTTGTAACACCTAAAGATGGGAATAAAAAGCTGGTTACCTTGGTCAACGATCCTGATTTGATCAATACCCTGACGCGGAAACACGTTGATATCACCGTACTACCCCAAACTGACGAAGGCTTCTGGTTCAAAGCTCTCAGCAGCTTATTCTTCCCTGTATTGCTCCTATTTGGCTTATTTTTCTTGCTCCGTCGGGCCCAGAATGGTCCTGGTAGCCAAGCGATGAACTTTGGCAAATCCCGAGCTAGAGTGCAAATGGAACCCCAGACCCAGGTAACATTTAGCGATGTTGCAGGCATCGACCAAGCTAAGTTGGAGTTAAATGAAGTCGTAGATTTCTTGAAAAACGCCGACCGCTTCACCGCAGTTGGAGCCAAAATTCCCAAAGGTGTACTGTTAGTTGGTCCCCCTGGTACAGGTAAAACCCTCCTAGCCCGGGCCGTAGCTGGGGAAGCAGGTGTTCCCTTCTTCTCGATCTCCGGTTCGGAATTTGTGGAAATGTTCGTTGGGGTAGGTGCATCCCGTGTCCGTGACCTATTTGAGCAAGCTAAATCCAATGCCCCCTGTATCGTCTTCATTGATGAAATTGATGCCGTAGGTCGTCAGCGCGGTGCAGGTTTAGGTGGTGGGAACGATGAGCGGGAGCAAACTCTCAACCAGCTGCTCACGGAAATGGATGGCTTTGAAGGCAATACTGGGATCATCATTATTGCTGCTACCAACCGTCCCGACGTTCTTGATGCCGCCCTATTGCGTCCAGGTCGGTTCGACCGTCAAGTAGTGGTGGACCGTCCCGACTACGCTGGACGTAGTGAAATCCTGAAAGTCCATGCCCGTGGTAAAACCTTGGCCAAGGATGTAGACTTAGACAAAATTGCCCGCCGTACCCCTGGATTTACTGGCGCAGACCTATCCAACCTCCTCAACGAAGCCGCAATTTTGGCAGCACGGCGGAACTTGACGGAAATTTCCATGGACGAAATCAACGATGCCATAGATCGGGTTTTAGCTGGTCCTGAGAAGAAAGATCGGGTGATGAGCGAAAAACGCAAAACCCTCGTGGCATATCACGAAGCCGGTCACGCATTAGTGGGGGCCCTGATGCCCGATTTCGACCCAGTGCAAAAAATCAGTATTATTCCTCGCGGTCGTGCAGGTGGTTTAACTTGGTTTACCCCTAGCGAAGACCGGATGGACACTGGGTTGTACAGCCGTGCCTATCTTGAAAATCAGATGGCAGTGGCTTTAGGTGGTCGAATCGCCGAAGAATTAGTCTTTGGGGAAGAAGAGGTGACCACCGGCGCTTCCAATGACCTCCAACAGGTAGCACGGGTAGCACGACAAATGATTACCCGCTTTGGGATGAGCGATCGTCTAGGACCAGTTGCCCTTGGTCGTCAACAAGGTAATATGTTCTTAGGGCGGGACATCATGTCAGAGCGTGACTTCTCAGAAGAAACTGCCGCTACCATTGATGAAGAAGTTCGCCAATTAGTAGATGTAGCTTACACCCGTGCTAAGGAAGTATTAGTTAGTAACCGCCACATTTTAGACCAAATTGCTCAAATGTTGGTAGACAAGGAAACGGTGGACGCTGAGGAATTGCAAGATATCTTGGCAACTAACGATGTGAAAACTGCTGCTTTTGCCTAAATTATCGAGATTTCAAATGGGGGTAATTCCAGGTTTCCTGGAGTTACCCTTTTCTATGCCTGCCATCTTCACCAGATTTTGTGGTTTGTTTTGAGGCAGGAGGAAATAAAAGAGAGAAGGAAGCAGAAGGATTAAAAATTAGATCATGAGCGTTAAAGTCTTGATTTCCCCTCCTGCCTCTGGTGGAGTACAGGGGTGTTCGGACTTAACGGGAAAATTCAGGTGGGAATTGAGGCCTCCTCACCTTAGCTAAAACAAAAATTTATCCCACATCTGACCTAAAGGGCAGTGTGGGATGAGTTTTTGGGCGATAACGAATTGACCTCTAACCGAATCAAGCCATAGGCTTGAAAGGGCGAGGGGTCGATGAGGAATCGCCATCTTTCATGCGAAGCCTATATCTACTCGCACAGAGATGTAAGCGTGTCACATCACCGCAACTATGTGAATGTAACGCCAGGAAATGGTGTCGTGCATTTCTGCCCCTATTTATGATGCCTAATATCATCAATAGCATGGTCAGTTGCTCTGATGGCACCAGCAATATGCCTAAGGGCAGCCTTTTTCAACCCCTGTACTGTGGGATCATCTTCCTCTCGTCCTACATCAGAACGTACTTTCTTCAATAACTGTTCGGCCTTGCGTAACCGTCCTACGTGATTATTGGGGACATCGACGGATGGATGATCATTGAGGTTTTTGCCATCATCAATAGCCGCTCGTTTAATATCGTTAATAGTTGCATCCACCTGCTGAATAGCAACATGTTCTTGTCCACTAACAGCAGCATCCCCAGGACGATGTTCTAACAACCACCGTGCTGTGCGTAAATCAGTGAGGGCATGTAGGTAATAAGGATGCTTTCCAGGTAAGTCAGCATAAGCAGATCCCGAAATTACTGAGAAACCGCTACTTAGAGATATTGCTACTAATCCCGTCAAGAGACTAATGGAACGAATGTTAGGCATAAATAATCCAAAAATCAGAATCTACAGCTATTAGACCTCCCAGTTTCACAAAAGGTTTAAAGCTGACTTATGCCAATGTTGTGTAGTTAATGTGTCAAAGTTATTAGCATCCATAATTTTTCCGAGTGCAAAACCGTTTGTAAATTTCATGACCGAGCGAATTTTAGATTTTAGATGTGCCAATTTTAGATTTTAGATTGGGGATGAACTAGTTTTCTATAAATCTAGCTATTGCTAGAGGCTCAAGTTCCGGGAAACTTATAACCTAAAGGCTGTTTAACCGAAAGATAGACCAGTGGATGACATACTAGCGCGATCTCAAGAACTAAAACAAGCTTTGGTCGATTTTGTCCTAGATGCAGAGGGAGAGATTGCACAGGCACTAGAAAGCTATGCAGCCAAAAACTCACGGGGACATGATCAAAGCATGCTGATTGAGAGTTTTATTCTCGAAGAGAAAGTTGCTGACCATGCACCTGTAGAAATATTTATTGCCCACCATCCAAATTTATCAGCAAGCGATCGCCAGTTGATTCATAGCTGGTGTCAGAGTTTTATTGGTTTATTTGCCATTACTCAAATCCTACCTGATAGTTTAGAGTTAATGAACTGGCTGACAGCTAAATATTATACCGTCAAGCCAACCCAGGAAATATCTCGGGCAAAGCCTGGAGAAATCATCCTCACTCGAATTTTTCCAGTGAGCAATAGCTATTGGATGTTATCTAGTCATTACATACTGATGGGGAAACTGGGTAAACCAAAGCTGGCTGTAGCTATTGGCAAGTTTAAAGAGAATTATCGTCATCATCTTTATAGTGATGCTCCTGATTTGTTGATAGAAGCTTGGCAGTCCGTAGCATACTACCATCAGCAGTTTGTAGATTTTTTTGGCAGCGATGAAATTATCTTACCTGGATATCAACTAAATAAAAAAATCCAAGAATTTCAGGAGAGGATTACCGAAAAAATATTCATAGCAGCCGGAATTGATCCTGGACAACCTCTTGTTGATCTAGCACAGACAGATGTTAAAGCAGCATTAACTGAGTTAGGTGCTGACTCCCCAACAATTCCCCAGATATCCAATGGTAAAATGGTCATGCCCAAGGTAGATCTACCCGTTGAACTTAAAAAAGCTGAACAGGTAGCCGCACTTTCCCATCCCCGTTGGGGACAGATGTTTTTGCCAACATACAGTAAGATGCAAGCAATTTTATCAACAGAGGATTGGCAAACTATTGAGGGGAGTGAAAAGCTAATTCGCGTCTACTTAGAAGATGCAAGTATAAATGCTTTTATTTGGCATCGATTAGCAAATAAGTATCTAACTACACTAGAGAAGGTTTTGCAACAGATTCTACAACGCCCTAATTTTAAACTTGCTACCGACTTGGATGGACTTCTCCAGGAATTCCACAAACCGCTTGAGCCAGATTTACCAGAAATTGCCAGTGTCCCCATTCATCTACACAACTTATTCCAAGAAGCTGTGGCAGAAGTTAATAAATCTAAGTCCAAGGACAAGGGGCAAAAAAAGGTAGCTAAGGGTTTTCAATCCACATAGAGGAATCCTATTTAATTTATGTTGCTTAAATCTGGACAAGACAAGGTCCAGGACCTTTTGCATAACTAACCAAACTCCGGGTTCGCTCATTTTTTTCGGAGTTCCAGAAATTGTCAAAAAACCGAAAAATCTAGTTTTGGTAATTGTTTCCGCAATTTACCTCAGGTAGGGAGTATTAATTTGGCGATCGCACATCAAGCTGAGTTACAGAAAATGCTCACACCATTACTGAGTGAGGTAGACCCCAAAGTAATTGAAAGTCAGCGGAAGGAGTTGTTGGAGAAGATTTAGCAGAATCATCGGGTGAGGTTGGAGTAGTGAAGAGGGTATTGAGGTTTTTGAGAAATAGCCGAAACTCACATCTTGCACCAAGAAAATTTGATGTAATTTAATCACATAGTATGAATCACAAACCCTTGATTTAGGGAGAAAAATCTCTAAAAATAAGGTTGCCTGATCACGTATCTTTTGAGGATGCCTGGGTTGGTACGGAGAGGTGCAAGTCTGAGGAAAGGGAAGTGGGTTGGAACTTGCCTCAGCATCATGTTCCGGTGGATGAGAGCGATCGCTAAAAAACCATCTTTCTGAATCAACCAGTGAGATGAATAGGCAATGGTCAATCAATTTTAGATGCAAGGATTTTAGATTTTAGATTAAACCCATACCGTCGATGTTGGGGCAAGAGGTAAGAAATTTTGGATTTTAGATTATGGAAAAGTCCCACAAATAAATTTGGGGGCTTGAAACCTTTTTAGATTTTGAATTTCTAATCCAAAATCCAAAATCTAAAATCTAAAATTGGCTCGGTCACGAACTAGAAATGACACTATAAAACAGGTGAAAGAACCTCATATTGGGCAGCAATAGTGGATGATTAGAGTGATAAACTTAACTCCAAGAAGTTTAGGATCTGTTATGACCCGCTTTATCCATGACCAATTCGCTAAAGATCATTTAGAAGAACTACTCAAACCCTTTGGTAAAGTAGAACCATCTCGTCGCGTGTCTAGCGAAGTTAGACAAATAGATGTATTATTCTATCCCTCAAGTACCCAAAGTACTAACATAGAAGTCTTAGGATTATTAGGAAAGTTTGCTAATTCACCAGCCATGTTTGAGCCATTTCGCAATCCTATAGATGAACAAGAGGGATGCGATTGTTTATTGAAACAACTAGAAGCGAGAGGGGAGTTACAACGGGAAGCCAAGCGGAATAAAACTACCCTGGAGCCAAGCAAAATTCCCAACTTATGGATTCTTACGCCTACAGCATCACAAACCATATTATCAGGATTTAAGAGTAGCCCAAAAGCTAATTGGTCAACAGGAATATACTTTCTAGCAGATTCCTTACACACAGCAATTGTTGTTATCCACCAACTACCGTGCACACCCCAAACCTTATGGCTAAGAATTCTGGTTCTTCCAGATATTTTATGGACAATTAGTAGTAAAGTGCCAGGTTAATAAACAACGCAATCGAAAATTTTTAAAATTACTAAAGCCAAATCCAAGTCTTTTAATTAACTTAAGTTTATTA
>Ga0116227_10006865_pt1 | contig 22707 bp, 17 predicted proteins | sample S1TSphgellanicum_FD_89693 | JGI IMG/M metagenome (GOLD analysis project Ga0116227, IMG submission 89693) | Host-associated microbial communities from peat moss isolated from Minnesota, USA - S1T2_Fb - Sphagnum magellanicum MG | ecosystem: Host-associated > Plants > Peat moss > Unclassified...
AATTTTAATGGCACCCTCTTGTTGTTGTCTTTTTTTTTTTTTTCCTTTGGGGGGCCCCTTTTGGGGGGGGGGGTTTGGGGGGGGGGGGGGGGGCCCTACTAATGGGTGACCTGTGGGATGATGATGATGATGATGATGAGCTAGTGTGAATTCATCATCTAAGTGAAAATCTTGAGGCTACTTTTGAAGACTTTCATCACTCTTGGGTCACAATGTTGCCATTTGTGGGTGCTAATAATGACCACATGATATGTGTCCTTCTTCCACAAGTTCCAGACTTGTTCTGTTCCACTTTCATTCGTCCACAAGTCTGGTTGTTTGTTGTCCTTGCCTTGGTAGGCAAGGATGTTGTGTTTAGATTCATTATAGAGCATAGTAGCTTCAAGGATTTCGGCCCCCTAGGTAAAAGTAGGTTTATTTTTATATGAAGATTTTTGAAAGATGATATTTTGGCTTGTGTTGAAACTTGAGATTAGTTATTATAGAGTTATAATTATGTATCTTGAAGGATTTTGGTTTTTATTTAGAGGCTTTTTTTGAAAGATTATATTTTTGCATGGTGAAATATTTGAGTTCTCATAATTCTTCTTTTGTATTAAGGTACTTTTTAATGTAAATGGCAAGGCCACGGTGCGATACACCCTTTTTGTCTAATGAGGAATCTCGACTGGTTGGTATACTAAATAACTGTACCCTATGACTGATGTTCAGCACAAAAAATCATTTGCAAAAGGTCTAGCTGAAAAAAAGAGAATTCTTTTTTACTGATATTTGTCAAAATTGTTGAAAATTGAAAACCATTGGGGTTGCTTGCTGTTACAAATGCAAAACACAATAAGTATTTTGCATACTTAATTCTTCAACTGTTTGAAATTATGGAAAATTAAATTTGATATTGTTGAACCTCATTATTTTAATAAATAAATAAATAAATATTTGACAAAGAAGTGCCAAACATCAGTTGTAGTAGGTATGGGTTATACACCCCTAGTTCATACCCCTGTCATTAGCATAGGCCAACAATGACAAAGAACACAAGTAGGCAAAAAAACTTTCTTGTAGCCAATGAGGTGAAGCAGCATGCACCCAGTGGGGCATAGGTTTTTTTTTTTTTTTCCTTTTGGGGAGGGTGAGGGTGTTGGATTTTTTATGTTCCCAATTGTTCCTTCACATTATCCCATATCATTTGTCTTAAGTTTCACTCTTGTAACCTATATAAGCAGCCTGAAGAAGGAGATTACAACAAATTTAATTTTGGGATTCTGCATAGCTTTTATTTTATTTTATTTGTTGTGATGGGTCAATCAAAGATGCCCCAAACAACAGGAAACTTTTGGGATCCCGACAACTACTAATTAATATGAGTCACAATATGAGTCAGCATGAAGTTTGTTGCACACAACGTTTTTTTTCTTGGCATTTTTTTTGCCAAAAAGTGAAATTAAAAATTAAAAATTCAAAGGTTAAGTGATTTTGGAGGGTTTCAAGTTTCAACCACCAGATTCCAAATGTGAGAAAAAAAAAAAATGTAAATTTTGCCAAATTTTGTATATTGGTTTTTCAGTGTGTAGCCATAGATATAAAAGGTTGATTAAAGATCATAATCGGTTTATGTCTACACATGTCTAAATCTTCGTGGGATGATCACCATTTTTTTTACATCTTCCTTCCTATGGATGATGGTCACTTAGGCTACATTAAAAGTTTCCTTTAAAAATATAATTTGGTTAGACGTGGTGTTCATCTACTTTGCTAAATGGCACACACCATCTACACTATCCCAAGGGTAACTGCAGTAGGCCAAAGTGAACCAACTATTGTTGGGCAGTTGCTGATTTGGCCACTTAGAAATATTGATTCCAGTTTTGGTTAGTAAAACCCGATGTTGTTTGGGTATTGAATCAAAATCGAGAATCAGACTGATTTTTAGCCCAATTCTCTCCAAAAGAATCAACAATTATCAACCTGAGTGATACCTAAGTTGATACCCACCTAAAAGGATATATAAGTTGAGAGAACAAATTCAATAAGAATTGGATTCTTTGAGGTAATTTGAAAACCTAAACCCCAAGTAGGTTATAATATAATCCTTTGAATCTGGTTTTTTCTAAGTTAATAGGTTAGTAGTTGGTGTTAGTTAGGGTTAGTTTTAGGGTTTAAGGCAAAGAGGAAGCAAATAAAAAGAAACTTTTGTTTGTATAAAAGGAACCCCATTCCTATTGGGTTCACTATGTTTTTTGTGTTTGTTTTTGTTTGTTTATTGTGCCTTTTCAAATTATTTGCTTGTTTCCTTGTGTTCGTTTTTTTGTTGCCTTTGCATTGTCATTGTTGTTTGTCATGGCCAATGTTACATTTGTTGCACACCATTGCTATGTTACTCATTATTTTCTTTGTTGCTTGTCATCACTTTTGTTGATCATCCTCACCCAACTGCTCATCGTCACACTATTATTCATTGTTGCCTTTGTTGTTCATCATCACCATACTACTTGTTGTCACGGTTGTTGCTCATTCTTGCCTTGCTACTAAACTAAACAATAGCACCACTTTTACATGTCACCTTGTTGCATACATGTCATCACCTTGCTATTCATCTTATTTCCCCCCATTTTTATGGTGATGGTACCTCCTCCCACCCCAACCTTCAATGTGCAAGTTACTTGTAGTTGTAGCATTATGGAGTTTGCAAGAACAATAATCTTTGCTTTTTAAAAAGGGGATTTTTTTCCTTTTGGTTTTTTTTTTTGGCTTCTCTTGTATGGTTTTTTTTATTGCTTGCAAAGGTTTGTTTGCATGTTTTGTTTAAGTTTTGGGTTTTGAGTAGATTGGGATTGTTGAATTTTTGTTGTGATTTGTTTGTGCAAGGTCATCATCTATTACAAATGACACTTTAATTTGACGTGAAAGGGATTCATTTTGACTTGCACTCAATAAGCCTATTTGTGCAAACAAGGATTGATATTCATTTTCACTTGCATATTTTCATCAACATACATTTTTTGCAATATGCATTATCTTGAGAAAAGTGAATGATGACTTGTACATGCTTGTAATGCTTGTAGTGTTTACATGTATGGTTTATTGAAATTAAATAATCACAACTACCAAAACCAAAAATTAATTAATTGTTTGGCTTTCTAACTCTAGTCCTTTAACAAATTTTTGAAATATGGAATCAATACATATGGAGGGGAGTTTTGAGATTGTCATGAATAAAATTGAGACTACATTGGAGGAGAGAATTGAAGAGGAAAAATATGAAAGTTCTAAAACATTGCCAAGTTCATAATTAGATAGTGATGAGACACTACATTTAACAATGAAAATATTGTATGAACATATAATTAGTTGTAAACCTCATGGCATAAATTTATTTTGTTGGGCATTTTATTGTGTTGATGATAGGTCAAAATTGGATGTGGATATCCCACAATTGATTTGTTGTGTGATCTCTTATAATAATCCAATGTCTTTTGCAATTTTCAACCAAAGGACAAGGTTGAAGAAAGGTCTAGTGTTTTATTTTTTAAATAATGGTTTAATTGCATTGAAGAAACATTTGAATGCAAACCATGGATTAAGTGCAAAGAAATTTGAAGAAGAAATGAAGATAGAAAGTCCAATGGAAAAATAATTTGCAAAAAAAAAAAAAAATTGTAATAAATGGGAATGTAATCTCTAACTTTTTGTGGCCATAGATTTTTATAAAGAAGATCATGTGCACCAAAAAACATTTGTGAAGAACTTGGGTCTTCTTGTTGTCGAAAAACATCTTCCCATTTAGTTTGTTCAAAGTATATAGTTGAAGCACTTGGTAATGCAATTATACCCTTGTGTTATTTTCCCTTCGAAAAAACCCTTTAGTCATGAAGTGTTATCAAACCTAGTTGAGAAGACAAAACAAAGAAATCTCTTAAAAAATTTGGTAAATTATGTTTTTACAATTGAAAGTTTTGATTTTTGAATGTCCAAAGGAATGCATGATATTTTTGCATTGGTTGTGAAATTTTTAGGAAAAGATTACATGCCAAAACATATTACAACTAATTTGTTTGAATTATCTAAAATTTCAAGTCAAGCATTTGTAAGAAATCTATAAGATTTAGAACATTATGGATTATCAAAAAAGATCCTTGATTATGTGAAGGATGAAGGGTCAAATATGAATACCATGATAATTGTTCTAAAGTCAATAATTAATTGTGAAACTTTGGGCATTTCTAAAAGTTTTCAAGTCACATGTTTTGAACATGCCTTTTTAAAGGTTTTTAATATGCAACTACTACAAAAAGAATGTCTAAAGACTTGAAATAAGTTTCCAACAAATCTATCCAATCATATTTGCAAAAATGTATGACATGGTTTAAATGTTGTGAAATGAAAGACAAAAATGGATGAAAGTTTACATTACTACGTGCCTTAAGCACCAAAAATTGAACATAGAAATCGAAACAAGGTGACATACAAGTTGCTTTATTATTATCTTATGTAGTGTTTTGAATATTTTCATTGTAGATTTTTTCCTTATGATTGCAAAATCAAGTTTTGTAGGTTTACAAGCATGATCATGCTTAAGGAAGCTTTTCAATTTCTACAAGTTATTGACCCTTGTTATAGCAAACAAGTTAATGTTAGGGTCATTAGCCATGCACCCCTCCTCTCACATGACATATTGCAAACTATTATAGACATTTTGTTTCTTATTGTCACTATTTTTATCTTAAACCAATCAAAAGGTCATTGGTTGTTGAGTGATGCCTTGCATGTAACCATTTCCACAAGCCTTAAACTAAAGGAAAAAATGAACTCTTTTCCTCTTTTGGAAATTTTGATTGATGATGATTTAGGTGTGGATATTGAGTTGGGAATTATGCAAGGAACATAAATATTTGCATCCCTTATTTCAAGTTGAAAGTTCTTTTGTTGACAACATTGATCAAAATAATAATTTGGATATCTTTGAGATGGTTGCAAACATTAATGAACTTGCAAAAAAAATATTTAATTGAGAATTGTTAATATTTCAAAGGTATCAAGTCATTGCAAAAGACATCAAGTGCTTTTTGGAGTGGTGGAGGAAACATGAATCCATGTTTCCAACTGTTGGTTTTTGAGCTAGTCAAATATTGGGGATTATAAATTTTCAAATTGAAACAAAAAGATTTTTTTCCTTTATTGATATATTATCCAAATTGAAGAGGTGGCACTTATAATCAAATAACCTTGAGAAGTTGATATTTATGAGTAAGAATCAGCCCAATGATGTAAGGGTTGGTTACAAGGCTCCTTCTAGTTTGGTGGAATTAATAGAATATGAAATACACTTAAACTTCAAAGGAGGAATCAGATGGATTTAAAGGTTCATTTGAGTGAGATGAATCAAAGAAAATTAATCTTGTATTTTTTATGTGAATAACTTATATTTCAAAATGTGATCTAATGCTTTTGTTTTAAATATTAAATATTTGTAATGAAACTTCAAGCTTGTTGGGTTTTATTTTAACTCATGAAATTTTTGAAATTTTGAAAAATAATTCCTTAGATTAAGTATAAAATTTTAAATTGATGTTAAAGAATTATTTAAATGTAACTGATTAATTTAAATGGAGAAAAACCCAAAATTGTGAAATAACTAGTCTTGAATGAAGTTTTTTTTTAAGAATCATGAAGGGTGTTAAAATTTAAATCTTAAAAATGGAACCATCTAGGTTATTTGATTATAAAATATTCAATATCAAATTAGCCAATCATTGAAAAACTTTAATAATCAACAAACATAGAATCAAGTTTTAAAACCAAATCCAATTTTAGATTTGGAATTGAGTAGCACCTAATTTTGGAACTAGAATTGAAATTTTTGAAAACAATTTTTTGGGGGGAAAAAATCTATAACATGTAATTTACTACTGACTTTAAATTGGGTATGATTTTGAAAACCAATACTAATTTTTTTAAAAACCTATTAGACCCAAACTAAATGTGGAGTTCTAATTTTTGTGAAACCAAAACCAAACCATTTAAAATTGTTTTAAATAATCAAAACCAATTTTTTTCACAAAATTCAATAACTACCCAAGACTTCAACAAATAATTGCAAATACACCATCCATTGGAAGCCTCTTATGTCTCAATTGTGGGTGCAATTGATCCAACCCCCAAGACTACACCAATTAGGATTTCCCCATTTTGGTATGAAACTCCACTTTACTATTCACTAAGGTGGTTGGATTTCATTTTGGTTGAAGGAAAATAAACAAAGTGACCCAAAAAAATTCTAATGTTTCATTTCCCACTAGCCTAACTACACCTTTCTCACCCTCCTTCCTCATCTTTTCCTTTGTTTTTTCTTTTGAAGTTCCCCAACACTTGAAGCTCTACAATGTTCTCCAAGCTTATTCTTCTTGCTTTTTATTTTTTTATTTTCCTCTTCTTCTTCTTTGTTTTATAAGGTGCCATTGTCACTACCATCACCATCAAAGAAGGAAAAAATGTACCTTTTTTTTTTTCTTCTTTGTTTTATTTGAATTTTTTTGGGCATTTTTTGTTATTAGGTCTACTTTTCTTTTCATTGTTGCAAAATAAGAACTTATTTTTCTTTTTCTTTTTGCTATTACTAAAAGAGCTTTGATAAGTTTTTAAACATTTAATTTATTATTTTTTAACAAAGTTTTTTGTCCTCAACTGAATCATGATACAAATTTGTTCTTTTACTAAATTAGATTTCAAGGTGCAACGAAAGAGGTCTTTGTGGTGGATGTGGTTCAACTCGTGCTTCAACACTATCAACTTTTCAACCATCATCATGTGACAAAGGTCACAACAATTGCAACAACCTATCGAAGGAAAATGGGCCACTTTAATGATTCATTTTTTTGAAAGATAATCCACCTTAAAAATAATGTTAGACCATTGTAGCTTAGCTTGTGGTGGGATTTTATTACATCTCACCACCATTTTCATAATGTAGTCATTTGAACATTTTTGTATTTTTTGTGCATTTCCATGGATATATTTTAGTAACTTTCTATTCATTTCATTTTCCAAAAGAAAAAATTCCAATCTCAATTTGTGGGCTTGATCACCTTATGCCATATTGCACATACTTAACAAGCCCCATTCCACACAATACCCCATCCACCATGAATGGTTTACATTAACCATCAAACAAACGAGTAATACCTTCATCAATGAAGGTTCATGGTCAATCTTAACATGGTTAACAATGCAATACCCTCCTCATTATGGATAAATCCTCTCTTTTCCTATAATGTGATACATGCATATTAACTTCAAGTAGAAAATGTATTGCAATACCTACATACAATTGTATCATGTATTTTCATTAAGGGCCCCCCTTGGTGCATAACAAGGTTTGAATATGTAAGTATTGCAAAAACTTATTTCACCATCAACCGCATATGGTCCACCAAATGCAATACTTGCAATCATTCACTTAAAATCATTGATGCCATTGACTTTTTCACCCAACATGTTAGAATTGAAAATATTTAAATTAGTTTTGTTTAAGTTCCTTGGTAAATGCCCCATGTCATTATGACCCAATATGAAGGTATTGTGAAAACTTGGTTCATCATCATTTAAGTCCTATTGCATCATGATTGGTCCATTATATGCAATACCCACATGATTGTTGTTTTATGTATTTTCATAAAAGGGTTAAAAAAACTTCATTAGATGAAGCTTAGGGGGGGTGAACAATATGTAATACATACACAATATCTTCATTTGTCAGCAAGAACATCACAACCTTGGTGGGGTTTTTAAGTAGGTAGGTAGGTTAGTAGGCAAGTAGGAATAAATCAATAGCTTAAAAAGTAGGGCAGGGTGTTGGGTGTGGTTAGATTTGAAAAAAATAAACAAAAAAACAATTTTTAAAGATGGGCAAGTCTAAACCAAAAAAGAAAAGCACAAAAACCAAACTATGCTAACATGTGTGGTTGGCATAGGGATAGGAACCAACAAAAAATCAATGGTCATCCAAACACGTACATCCCCAACTATTGTAGTCATGGGAGTTAGTTTTATTATTGTTTGATGATTATACCTTTAAATTTGGATTATATCCACAAATTAATGTATCCATACTTTGAATCTATATTTTTTCATTATTTTCCATTATCCATATATGGTAAAACTTACTACATGGACATCCAATAAACATCCCTAACATATTCGTTAGTTAGTGGTATTATGTTTTTAAGATATGGATAGTGGGTGTATACATATTTGTTATAAGCAATTATTGGCTATTTGGATATTGTAGCTAAGGTTTAAAGGGACAACTCAATATACGTTCATTTGTTAGAGTTTAAATACTCGAGATGATGGAAAATGCAATGATCATAGTCAATGTCATTGTCTTGGTGTTTGTTTGTTATTCTATCATGGAACATTCAACATTCTTGTGTTTTTTTGTTTTGCATTCCATGGTCATGGTTTTGTATCTTTTCTACCCTTTGTGTTTATTTGTTAAACAAGTGTGTGGTGTGGAATGCAAAGGCACATCATCATAATCTTTTGCCTTGACAATGACGTATTTGTTGTGTTCCCCTACTATGCAAGTAAAATATTTTTTCATTTACTATTGTGCATTGCCATATCTTATATTAAAATGTGGAATTCGGCAACCTAGTTACCATCAAGGAAAAAAATAGAACATGTCTTTTGTTTGCTTACCATCATGCTGCAGCCATTGTCCTACAACAGTTATTGTCATGCAACAACCATCGTCATGCACATATTGTCATCGACAAACTTGAAAGAAGACCCCCAATCGCTTGCAGACCTCTGATAGTTGCTACCCACCATTTGCAACACTTATAGACACTTTGTAGCTACTACTTACTATTGTAGTAACATTCTACCTTCTACAAACCTCAAACATAATAACTACCTTTTTACTACTATCTTCCATGGCAATTACCCTCTTGTAGTAGGTCTACTTTCATATTCTAGTAGCAAGTATAGAGAGTACTTTCATTCTAAAAGAAAAGAAGAACCAAACTAAGAAAACTAATAGTCTACATCAACCAAGAAGGAACTACTTTCCCTACCTTCCTAAAGGTCAATACAAATAAGAAGAAATAATGCACTTGATAACTTTTAACCATTATCCATTACATAACACCAAGTACAATATTCTTCCATGTTCTTCTCTTCTCCTCACACACACACACACTTCTTCCCCAATAGAACTTTCATAACCACATCCAATCTAGAATCATGCAAAGGAATGATGCACAATTCTCGTCCTTGAAGGATAAATAAGGAACCCAAGAAGGATATTCATCACACAAGGGTTGAGTCCTTATCTTCCTAGATTGTTTTATCTTTCTAGATATCCTTATCTTAATCCCTTCCATACATCTTCGTTAAGGTAAATCCATCCATCCCTTATCCATTCAGACTAATTAACCTATATGGCTTCACCTCTTAATAAATAGAAAATGGTAAATAAGATACTTACCATTAATAACTAAATAACTAGGATGCCCTTTTAAATGAAATAGACTAGGATATTATTTCTTGTAACTAGTATTTATTTTATTAAAATTCCTCCCATAATTTATTTTTGATTATTTTGTTCCATGAAGGTAGTGTATTGACAATATTACTATCTCTTAACACCCATAGTGTTAAGACAATTTTCTACCTTTAACATCCTCTTTTTCTATTATTATTTTGTTCTATAAGTGCATTGTGGTGTTCTTCTTGTGACTTCAAATCAAATTCATAACATGCTTGCCATAAGTTGAATCCTCCATTCAAACATTTATGTCTCATGGAAATTATGTGGGTTACAAGAATACAATTTGTCTTACAATTGAATATGATGCAAAGGTAATCATTCCCCTTTTTATGACTTGTTTTCATTTATTAACCCTAATGTTGAAAAATATAAAGTTAATGACTTAAATAACAACTTGAAAATGACATTAACATATTTGGTGTTGGAGCATTTGTGAAGGAATCTTCATGAACATTTGTTATTAGAAACTTGTAATTATTCAGGAAATTACCCATACTCATGGTTACATATGAAGATCCCCTTGCTTAGTGGCACATCAATGAAAGCAATTTCCAAATGTTGCATCATTGGCCAAAAAACTTACTAACATTTTTAAGTCACAAATTGAAATAGAACAAGTGTTTAATCTTGTTGGGGTGTTGACATCTTTGTGGCATTGTCAGAAGAATTAGCTTAATGGTCCATGCATTAATTACAACAAGAAGGTGGATATGAAAGAATACATGAAAATGGAAACATCTTTGGTGGATGACAACTGTGACATGATTGAAGAAGCGTAATATTTCAAATAGTTGCATATTAATGATGACTAGGGTTGCTAAGGTGATGTTGTATGTGGGGTTGGGTGGTTTTGTGTGGAGTGTGGTTAGGAGACACATCCTCTTCTTTAGAAAAAAAATAAAAATGTTATATCCATATATTAAGGTTATGTTTGAAATTTAATAACCGTATAACATTGATCAATTCACTTTGACTTCAATTGTGGAAGGACCCTAGTCCCCAATTGAATTGATTTCCAGTTCACCTTGGTGATCTACCATGTAAAGGAGGATAAATCCTTTGGGTAGGATAATAGGTGGCTATGAAACAACTAGATGCATCTATATGGTTAGAACATACTACATAGGTAAATATTAATGAGTCATTAGTAAATATATACTAAAAGTGAAAATTGAGCTACACATTGTGGTTAGTTGAGGAATTGGAATTCAATGGATAAATGTTTCATGTCCACCCACCATCCATTCCACCTCTAGGTTGAAGATTGGTTTGATGGACAAACTGAACTATTTGAGCTATGAACTTGTCCCAAATTTTATTCTAGCCCACCTATTGGCCTTTGTAAAATCTCAATTTGCATTGGAAGCTTAAAAATCTTATTGGTTTGACAAAGGTGAAACGATTTTAACACAACTATTAGTTAGAATCACAAGGTGGCCCTTGGCTACTTGTGTTGTTTTTTAGTAAGTTACAATATGGTATTACCTTCATCATTCCAACAATAATTAAATTATTTTCAATAAATTTTGATTTTTTTCAAAATTAGGTACTTAGAATGTCAAAAGTTTTAAAAATATGTTTCATTTCATTATTGATTGCTTGCTCTAAAGTTCAGTGTTGTGGTGTGTTTAAGTAGTGAAAAATTATGAACTTTGTTTCAAGCTTGCCATAAAGATTGATGTGCAATGTAAGTAATGCAAAATTATTTGGCATTTTTTTCTACATGTCAATTTTTATTTTTACTTCCAAAATGAAAAAAAAGGAAAGATTAAATATTCATTAATAAGATGTCATAATGGGAAAGGTAATATAGTTTTTTTTGGAACCCCCCCTCAAAAACCCAAACTATAGATTCCTAGGCACCCAAAAATATTCATTCATTTTTTCATTGTAGAATGGCCATAATATTTATAAAGTATATGTTTGTATCTTGGGTGTTGAAGTTGTGAACAAATGAAGTGATGAAATTTACAAAATTTCATGGGTGTGTCCAAGTTCACAACCAATTTTATGTTTAATTTGTACTCCACATTATTGTATTGGAAATTTCCATACCAACTACATATTCCATTTTAGGGGAGGGAGGAGGGGGTTGGAATCAAAAACTATACATACCAACATTATATTTCCTTGGAAACATTTTTTAAATGTCATGAATCACAACCAATGTTTTTTCTAGAGAACAAATTATCATCACTTGGGGATTAGAAACAAAGGGATTGGAACTAATGCAAAGAATTCTTTCAGAAAAAATGAACCAAAGTTGCCATATTTGGAGGTTGAAATTGCCAAAGTTAAAGAATAGGTTCTAGCATGTCACAAAAATATAATGGGGTTCGAAAAAAAATTACTTTCTTTTTTGACATGTAACTAAATTTGGCTAAGTGATCTTGTAGATGATGGCCAATCCACATACCTCACAAAATTGTGAAAAAAACCATGATGACAACATGATACCGTACCAACAATTAATGTTTGACATTTCTATGTTGATTATTTATTTAAATAAATAAGGTTCAACCATTTTTGTTATAATTTTCCAAAATTTAAACATTTGAGGAATAAGTTTGAAAAATACATCTTGTGTGCATATATTTATATGCAAGGGAGTTGAACACCATTTCTTTCAAGAACTTTGCTAAATGCAACACAAGCTTCTTGCCCCAACCACACCCTGCATAGAACACAAAAGCACCTAGCCCCACACAACTCAACCAAAAGCCACCATCCTTGTTGGTGAACTCCATAAGTAGATCTCACATGAATACAATGATTGAATTATTTCAAATTCAAATTGTCATTCAAATTTGAGATTTTTGTACCCTTAAAGAAAAAAAAAGAAAAAAAAATTTCTTGATTTCACATTGCCAAGCCTAATCATTTTCCAACTCCAATTCCTCGAAATAATTTGATTCCTCAATCAAGTCATAATTTATTTAACTAATAAAATTTTGAGCTTCCATAAATTCATTAAATCTATATGCCATGAATGACTCAAATAGGGATCATTAGGTTAATTCTTCACCACAATGATGATGCAATCTAAAATTTTCACTTGTAACTTGCAACATCTTAAAGTTGTCAACACACTAAAAAGATTGAACACACGTTCAATTCCAACTTGTGACCCCGATATTCCCAAGATTTGTTTAGCAAAGAAACAAATGTTTGGGAATCGTCTTTCATGATTGTACCACCAAACTAATGGTTTAACATATACAACAAAATTACAAATAACTTCTTGAATAAAACAATTCCCAAACAAGAAGTGCACACAAAGATTTTCTATAGATGCACTAACACCAAAGATGTTATTACCTTTAATAAAATCATTGCATCCAACAACTAATCCATCAATTGTCATTACACATGTTTGGACAATATGGTTTAATAATACTTCAAAAACCATTGTTAGAAAAGGGATTATCACATTTGCATCATATTTAGAAACAAGACAAATACAATCCCCATGTCCCACATAATTTTCCACAACTTGGAAAGATTTGAAATGAAGATCAAACATAATGGCAAGCATATTGTGAACTTGATGCAAATCATAAACTTTCAAAAATTAGAGAAAAGGTTCAATCTCTTTAACAACTTTAACCCACATCTTATTTTGAAAGATGGGGACCTTAGCATCAAAGGCATCGAGAATATAAAGAACATCAAGAACCCATCCCATTTTAGCTTCTAAAGTTAACGTCAATTTGATAGACTTAGTGAGAACATTATATAAAGCTAATGATTTCATGATTAGTTCATCACACATGTAGTGAGAACAAGGTTCCAAATAAGTTTGTGAATGCTTTTGCAATTACCCATACGTCAACCTTAAGAATTTTTTCTCAAGTGCACAACAATTGTCCTATACCACCCATAATATAATATAATGTTTTCTTCGCATTCAAATGCGCCTTCAAACATAATCACCTTACTTTCAAATCTAGTTTTCACAAAAGTCTTGAGTTTTCAAGGCTGCAATCCCCTTTCAACACATGTTTTTTCCCATTCATATCTTTCTTTTCCCAGTTTTTTTGTCCATGTGATTGCCTTTTGTAAATTGCCCTAGGTAGTTTTTACATTAACATGTTTCGAATTCATAGTCACCTTTTCATCATTTGTAACATACTAGTAGGTTTTAAACATGATGTGACCAAAACACATACCTTCATAAACCTTTAGAAGTTTGAAAGATGATAATCAGGAATGAAAACATATTGTGTTGCCATAGATGTCAAATTGTTACTTTCATCTTTCACAAAAATAATCACGTGATGCATCAAATCATATTTTTCAAATAAAATACACAATTGCTTAGCCATGGAAAGCCTCATGGTTTCATGAACATTAAATAATCCAATAGTAACATGCATAAGAGTCCAAGAATCATTCAAATAATTAATTACTAGGGCAAATGTTTTCACACTACCTTTAGACATCCAAAAATCAAAATTAACATTTACATAGTTACTATGGACACAATATGTGACCACACATGCAATTTCATGGTTTTTGCGACCATTGCAAGCAACATTTCTTCCACCAAAATATAGTTATAAAGAAAGACAACATGTAGACATTGCCATACAACACTAACCTTCGTAACCAAATATTTTCACAAGTTTCCATGTACCTTTACAAATATATAACATCAAATCTTTAAGAAATTGCTTTGTGCTTCATCATCTTTGTAGTAAGGATTTGTGGTTGCTAAAAACACCATGATTGCACACTTAATTGGCCCATACCATTTTTCCCCTAATTACTAATTGTGATTTTTCATAATGATTTTCTTGATGATCATGACCAACTTTCTCCAAGCAACCAATCCTGGATGTGCAAATTCAATGTGGGTCTTCATAGGAGTGATCCCATCAAGCTTGTTGCATTTGATAAGGCTTTTCGTATAATAAATCATTCACACAAATCATAATTAACACTTTCTTGTTTTGTTCAACAAATAATACATAAAAAATCTATGGATTTTCAATATCCATTGGCAAGTTGTCATTGATATCCAACAAATTGAACTTAGACTACGAACTTGTATAACCATAAACTACATAAATTCAACCTTGGTAAAATTAATTGCAATAGTAAAACTAGTTGTAACAACTTACACATGCACAACAAAAGTTGGTTTCAATCCACAATTTTTTTCAACCCCACCAACATATTTACCCAAACATACATTTTTATATTTATCCATTGCATCAAGTATAAAGCATAGACCTAATATTTAACCATGACAATGCAAAGACAAAATAACATAACAACCAAAAAAAAGAAAGTGATTTAAATTGGTTACCTAAATTGCAATTAGTAGACTATAAGTGCATGGAAGGTTGTGAATAGTGAATTGTCCTCACAAAATAAAAAAGAAAAGCAATGGAAATAAAAAGATGACAAAGGAAAAAAATTGCAACAAATTCAAAGTTGAATAATGAATTCTTGAAATAATCAAGTGAATTCCAAAATGTGTAAAGGCCAAATCTTTGAAACTCCAAACTTGAAACAAATGTGATACTCAAAGATTGAGATTGTTGGAATTTTGTAGTCAAACATGGAATGCTTGTAAAATTGAGTTTGCAAATGGTTTCAAATGGGTTGTGATATAACCAACACAAAGGCACGAACATAATGTGAAGACGACAAAGTTTGAAGCTATAGTCGAAGGTCTTATGCTTGAACTTGAAGTGTAAATGATTTCCAATGTTGAAACCAAAAAACACAACACACATAGACGTGATGTGAAGAACAAAAACAAAAATCACCTTTCCCAAGAACACAATGCACATAAATGTGATGTGAAGACTGAAGATAGAAACCACCTCTCCCAAAAACATAATGCTTGTAAACATAATGTGAAGATAGAAATACAAAACCCACTTCTCCCAAAACATAATGCATACCTTAGGCCAAAGACTTTTGAGATTTGAGACTACTTCAAAGGTTGTGGAAAGTTATAATGCTAGATATTGAAAAAAAAAAAGATTGAATATTCAATTACATACATATCTAGCTACTATTCGGATTCATATTCAAAATTTTCCACATATCTGACCAACATTGGTATACACTAAGAATTAGCTCTTTGATGACCACAAATCAAGATGTTTTTCTAATTAATTTTAAATTCACCTGAAAAAAGGAACATGCTTGGCTACTTATAGGTGCACTTTGTGTAGAATAGTGCCTTTGGAGTGGGGCATTATCTAGCATAAAAAATGGTCAGAAATTTCTATTAGTTTTTTCCTTGTGATACTCACTAGATATCGCTCAAAATAAACAAGAGATGGGCATTTTGAAAGCATAAAACAAGTTGACAAGTTGTATTATTCATTTTTTCCCATGATACCCGTTGGATATCACGAGGAAAATAATAATGAGAGGTGGGTGTTTTGAAAAGAAAAAACGCCCATAGGAGGAGGCTTTTCAATTTTTGACATGCATTTTGCTTTCATAAAGCACTTCGAGAAAATCCATAGAGTATTTTGAGGGCACCTCATATCCATAAATTTCCCTCCTAGTATTGAGGAGCAGGCATAATATCCCTCCCACTCGTATGCCTCATGATCTATGTGAGGTTTGATTCATGATAAATTTTGCCTCATGCTTTATCATAAGTAAAGCCCACGGGTGGGGGGACACTCCCAAAATGCAAGGCTACACTCAGCCATCACCTCATCCTTGGCCCATTATTTTGGGAATGCCACCATCCTAGGGCTTTACTCTCCACCAAAATACCCGCATCTTGGCGAAGGTAAAATTATACTTTGTAACATGATTTCCAAATACACAAAAAAAATTCCGACATGCTTTTTACAACCGCAAATATGTGTTCAGCTCAGCCAACTATCTACTACTACTACTACTACTACCTGCCAGTGTTGGCGGGTTATGGAGTTCTCACCTGGTTATGAACTAACTTATCAAGCCGATTATTTAATAACCTTCGAGCTTGTTCTTGAGTTTTTTATTCATAACTAGTTAAATCGATAATAGCCTGTTATTGAGTTCTCAAAAAACTAATAACTTACCTGGATGGCCTGATCATCATTCAGGTAGTTCATCAATATTGAAACCACTAATACAAAAATATTAAAAAAACAGGAAAAAAATAAAAATATATATAACCATATAATAACCAACAAGATAACCGATGGCTATCAGTTGGTTATTTAATAACCTACCCCTAGGCACAACTGACAATTTATTACCCAATACTTGGCAACCACATTTGTTCGATATTGATAACCTGTGTGGTCCCCCCCTTCCCCCCCCCCATTTCAAAACAAAACCTTCCTGGTGATTACTAAAATGCAATAACCAGCTACATACCCCAAGCTTTGAAACTAACTACATGAACAAACTTTCAATTTGTTGCACACTTTGGGCATGTTTTCATCAGACAGAAGAGCTGGTTTTGTTTCAACCTGTCAAAACGCGTTACTTGTGCCAGAACCGCAGCATTTGTGAAGGTAGCCAAGTCAGTTGTACACAGCAAAACACATTGCACCTGTGAGCTTCATCCCGATGCATTGCATTGTTTGATTGGAAATTGAGGAGGTGCCACTTTCCTTGGTAGGAGCAATCCTTTGGCTTTTAGCTGCATTTTTGGACTGGGAAGGATGTTGAGCATGTGGAACTAGTTCCAGGGACTTGAGTAGCAAAGTAAAACATGTGCACCGAGAGTAGTCATCATCTTAGGACATGGCCATGGAAGCAGATGGAAGCAGATCTAGCTTTGGATACTCTCCTATTGGAGTAGGAATTCAGTTCAGGCTGAATGAAGAGTACTTTCAGTCACAAATACAATGATCAATGGAATGATGCCACCCATCAACCTACATTGTCGTTGCACAACAATCTAGGGTTTTTGAGAGCAAGGTGTTTGGTGATTAAAACATAATCGATAAGTGGCTTTATGTGCCTCAAAAACACAACCATGAATGAATTGATAGGAGTCACACAAATTGTTTAGACCTTTTGCCAAGGTGAAGACACGTCGACTACAACAAAATTTGATTTTTGTCACACAATAAGTCATGACTCAGGACACCATGCCTGAGGTAAACTTTGCGATTGCATTCGTTACAATGTAGAACAATTGATGTTTATTGTGGCATATATTATATTATAATTACAATTTGACCATTATATAATATGTGTCACGACTTAACTTAACGTTAAATTGTAATTTTTAATATAATTTATATCATGATGAACAATGCATATTGTACATTGTAATGGATGAAACCCCAAAAATCTACCTCACATATGTGTCATGAGCCATGGACTATTATTGTGTGAGAAAAATCACATTTTGTTGTAGTGTTGAGAAGAAAAATTGCTCAACCCTTTGTGCAATATTTGATGAAAGGAACAAGACAAGCAATTGCATAGTTGGCATCTTCCACTAAGAGAATATCGTGTATATGTGTTCAACACTTCTTTGCCAAATATTTATTTATTTTAGAAAATGTGGTTAGGCAGTTTCAAATTTTAATTTTCCAGAATTTCAACATGGGAGGAACAACTAAGCAAAGTATACCTTTTGTTGTGTATTTATAATAATAACTCAATGGTTGGAACAATAAATAAATTTTCACGAGTTGACAGTTTGATTCTCAGATTTTTTTGGCAAAGATCACAATTTTTTTCCCTTTTCCCAAAAAGACATTTAGTGAATTATTTTGTGCCAAATGTCAATTATAAATATGGTATATAAAAATGCAGCAGGATTTATAAGAAGTTTGATCACCTATGTCCAACTAGCAGTTCCTATCTTGAAGCACTTCCTTCCAAGCAGCCAGAGTGTACAATAGACTCATTCAACAATTTTAACACCAAACCATGACTCCTCAAACCACATACAATTTAGTAGCCGATATGACATCGGTGACAACAAATTGAACACTACCTAGTCAGCTAAGTGGGGTGAACACCCTAAGGCACCCTAAAGCCTGCTTTACAATAGGAGTCAAGGTTGGGGCCAACTTTAAACATTTTTGGCTTGTTGTTTGGCCCCAAGTTACTAATAAATGCTAGAACATTGACATCAGGATATTACTAAACATTGGCCCCAAGGGTTGCAAATAGGTTCTTCCCAAATTTGATGGTATCCTTTTTTCAGCCTTGGGGCCAATACAAGGCCATAAAGTTCAGCATTTATTAGTAACTCGGGGCAGGTTGAAAAGGTTTTTTCTATTTCAGCCTTGATTCTTAGTGTAAAGAAATTGGGGCTGATTTCAACTTTGCACCAATAGGAATGTTTGATTTGAGTTGAACATTGGCCTGGACTCGTTGTTTAAAGCTGGCCTTAGTCACCGCATGACCTCAAGGGTTACCCCGAGAGTCATGCCAGGAACCTAAGTGTAAAGCACTGGCAGAATTTTTCAGTGTAATGGGGATAATCACCCTTAAGGCAGACCCAGTTCAACATGATTCAAAACTCTTGTTGAACTCAGTTCAAAAACTCTTAAACTCGGTCCACATCCAATACTTGTATGCAGTGCATGAGCCCACTTAACTCAGGTCTAACCATCAAACCTCAATCTCTGACATCCACCAAAGACATCACCATTGAAGGAAACCACTCTTTCAATCCCAATCAAATAGTACATGAAATTCCTTTGCTAAAATTAATCTCCAGATGGATGGATGCCACTAATGAATCCGCATGAGGAAACACAAAAGTTGGGAGTCTCTAAATATTCCTTTATAAAACCTCAACACCTTCAACTTCTAGAGATTTGCACCAAGAATCAAAGTGTCATTTCTACCGTTTGGGCAACCATCCCCGGAACTGAATTTAGGAAAAGAATTCTGTGTGATCCTTGTGTTTATTGTTTTTTGTAGAGGAACACTGAAGTTTTTGGCGCATGATTCTCGTGATTTTGCAGGTTCTCAATTGATTTAGGAACCTTGTCAATTGATTATAAACTTATTAAAATCAAATCATAATTTTAGTTATTGATCATGTTCAAATCATATTATGAACAGGTTATGATTTGGTCATGCACTGGCCAAGAGCCTGATAAAAAATGCTCAAAAATTTAATAACCTGCAAGTAACCTTCATCCAAGTTGCATCTTTTGCCCACAACTGGAGGTTGTTACTACGTGAGTGAGGTTGTATATAGCCTGAACCTCACTGGGCTTTGAAGCTTTAGTCATAACTGACCAAGACTGATTTGCACTCCAATACTCATGGACATATCATGAATGTCTTGCAGAGAGATTCCACTTCCATCAACCAACACTGATCTCCACTCCCATACTCATGGACATATCATGAATGTCTTGCGGCTTGAGATTCCACTTCCATCAACCAACACCAGTTTGCAATCCCATACTCATGGACATATCATTGAATGTCTTTGCAGAGAGATTCCACTTCCATCAACCAACACCAGTTTGCACTCCCATACTCATAGACGTATATCGTGACTGTCTTGCCAGAGAGATTCCACTTCCATCAACCAACACCGGTTTGCACTCCCATACTCATGGACATATATCGTGAATGTCTTGCCAGACAGATATCATCTCCATCACCAAGAAGAAACCTGTCACTACCATGTCATGTAATAGGTTTATGAGTTGCACATGATGATGAAACTTCTTTCTTCAGTTTTTAACCTCTGACTGGAAGACTTTCATGACACCCCATATGCTTTGTATTCTCCCGCTTGATCCATTTTCTGGAGACTTGCATCCTAGGTAGAAATCAAAGGAGAGCTCAACTCCAACAAACATATGGAAATGTAGTTTTCATTTCTGTTGCTTACCCCACTTCAACAATCATTCCTCTCTGCCTCTGTAGTCCTACAATTGTTGAATGCAACCACCACCATTCTTCAATGACTTTCAATTTGACAATTTGTCCACATATTGAAGAAGTTCATCTTACACAATCAATAATCACCTCTGGGAGGTTTCTCATCTTGCTCAAGATCAGGAAACTGGAAGTGTCAGAAACTGGCCTCTTCCAAATAGAGGATGATAGAATGGAAATCCAACATGTTCACAAGAGTGGGTATGTGATCACTGTCACTGTCTGTCTTTCGAAGAAACTTGGGCCACTGCTTTTCTTTGCCTCTGCATCCAAGTGCAAATGCTGTTCTTCACACTCAAATCCCTTGTTCCTGCCCCATTGAATCTCCTCCCCATCTGTTGCTTGACCCAAGAGTCAAGACATGTCATTTATCAATTGAGATTCTCAGTACTCATCATGTTCCTGAATCTGTTGACTGTTCCAGATTCTTGAACAAAAGCCAAAGCTCCCGAGTTTGTGGAGATCTAAGTTTCTTGAATAACAAAAGTCAGAGCTCTTCTTGTAAGAAAAAGCTGAGACCATTCTTGCTGGAGGACAATGGGTGGTGCCCTTCACAGAAATCCAGAATTATGGTTCCTGGAGATTTGTGAGGCAAAAAATTCTGGAATCCAAGAGATACTCCAAGAGATATCCCTGGGATTGTCTGGATGAGGGAGGATTAAAAAGTTCCATTGAAAGATTTCGGTTTGAGAGTTGCTCTCACAAAACCCACAACCTACCCAGATGCAATCCAAAGTGGGTCTGTAGGATTTAGGATTTAGGTTTAACAAGATTCAGAGGTGATTCTGGAATCCTGAGAGAAGAAGATTCAAAGCTCAAAGGGAGTCACCAGGGTTCTTTTCCTCAATTTTGTGATGTAGCCAAATGGTGATCACCCACAAGAAAATTTAGCGAAATTTGGCTATAGATCAGCTGTTAAAGTAGAGAAATTTAAGAACCCTTTCATATTCTGGCTATTCCTGTTGGACCGTGTTTACAGAAATCTGGCAATTTTAATAATTTTATTTTCTTTTGAAGTTTGGCTAATTAGGGTCATTTTTTTTTTCACATAATCCCCTTGTATGTGTGAAAATCATATTTGGAAGGTGGGAAAAAGCCAAAAATTCACCAAAAAAAGAGGAACATTGCAAGGAACTGCGGCTGATCTCATCCAAGCATGCTCTTCATCCACAAGAAGATTTAGCCAAATTTGGCTATAGACCAGAAATGAAAGTAGAAAATTCTATCAACCCTTCTATATTTTGGCTACCTATTATAAAAATCTGGCTATTTTAAATTTATTTGAATTCTGGCGAATTGGGGTCATTTTTTTTATCTGTGTCAAAACCATGTTTTGAAGGTCAGTCAAAAAACTGCGCAAAAAAAAAGGAAACATTGCAAGGGACTGTGGCAAATCTCATCATCTAAGCATTTTCCTGAGCCACAAGAAGATTTAGCCAAATTTGGCTAGAGACAAGATATGGAAGTAGAAAATTTTAAGAGCTCCTTTTATATTTTGTCTATCTGCTGGGAACCTATCATAGAAATCTGGCGATTTAAAATATAAATCTTAAAAATGAACATTGCAAATGAACTATGGCGAATCTCATCATTCAAGCCGGACTGCTTCCGAACTCGCTGTTACACAAATAGCCGTATTTTTAAAACACACAGCAAAAGAAGCTTTCTTTAAGGTCCCGGCGAGATTTGAACTCGCGTTACTGGATTCAGAGTCCAATGTCCTGACCACTAGACTACGGGACCAGTTGTTGTGGTTCTCGTTTGAGATTATCTACATAATAGTTTATAGCGAGGTGTGTCCTTTCTCAATGAGGAATTTGCTTTGGCCCATCCTTCTTCCTCCCAAGAAGAGACTCAGTTCTACCAAAATAGTTATGAGAAGTACCATAGTACCAGGGCCAGTTCCACACTGATTATGTTATTTATCAGAAATGTTGAAGTTTAAAATAAAAAAAACAAAAAAATTCAGAAGAAAATTTTCTGAATGAAAATAAAGAATCTGATTGAACGTTTGGGGAATATATCATAATTTGCTGAAATGGAATCCTCAAAATTAATTAATTTATTATTCAACCAAACATGTGTCAAAGTGGCCAAGTTATTATATGGTACATCAATTTCATGTTCTAACAAACAACTTAAAAAATCCCTTAGTACAAATTATAGCCACCTTCCAAACAGGGATTTGGTTTTATGTACCTAATTGTAGCCCAAAACTGAAATTTTTCTAATTACTAGCACTGTACAACCAATAAAAAGTGAGCACCTATATCAACTATATGCCTATACCTAAACCCCCCCCCCCCCAAATTTAA
>Ga0116227_10006866_pt1 | contig 22707 bp, 18 predicted proteins | sample S1TSphgellanicum_FD_89693 | JGI IMG/M metagenome (GOLD analysis project Ga0116227, IMG submission 89693) | Host-associated microbial communities from peat moss isolated from Minnesota, USA - S1T2_Fb - Sphagnum magellanicum MG | ecosystem: Host-associated > Plants > Peat moss > Unclassified...
ATCATACTGATGTTATTTGTTTTGGTGCTTGGTGCAACACAAGTAAAAGCGCAAGCACATGACAATAGCCGGCGTGCATGTAGATTATTTAAGAATATTGCACAGGAAGAGGGTGCAATTTGCCCTGGTTGTCAGGCAGATTACAAAAAAGAGCAGGCTGCAAGAGATGCAGAAAATAAACGCAGAAATGATGTTGTTAAAGCCAAAGCAGAAGCCGCAGAAAAAGTTCGTGAAATTGCAAGAAAAAAAGAACAGGCAGAAAGAGAAGCAAACAATAAAGTAACCAAAGTTTTTGTCACGATGCCTAAAAGCACCTCGATAAAAACTGCTGCTCCGGATAAAACAACACAGCCAAAGGAAATCGTGAAAAATTATTTTTATGCTGAGAATGATGATATTAATATCCGGTCCATTACGGATATGTATAATCCCACAGGTTCCAGAGGTGAAAAGGCTTCTGATCATTTTATAATTAACAATGAAAAAAGGTTCATTAATAATGAGTTTAAAGCGTGTATTGGCAGTTTGGTCAGAAATATACCTAAAGAAGAATATAACTTTCCTCCCAATGTAGGAATAGTTGTACTCAATGAATCATTTACCGACAAAAATGGGAATAATCTCCAGATTTCTGATTTAATAGATCCAAAAGGAAACAGGATATTAAATGATAATTCGATTTCAACAATTATTCATTTTGCAGACGACAATTTTATAGCCTTTAGAGGTAAACCCGATAAAAGTTGGGGATATAATTATGTTAGGTTTTTTCGGTATGCTGGCGATGCATTTATATATAATTTAAAAACTAAGCAAAAACATCCAATACCTCGCTACACTATTGACGGAACTGATCTGGGCTATGAGTTTGATTCTGTTGTAAACTTAGGAACAGGCAATGATATAGATAAAAGCAAATATAAAGCTCGTTTTAGATCAAAACTAAAATCGGGTGTGAGGTGGGCAGAATACATTTATTACTTTATTACTCAGGATGGTAAACTAGAAGAAAAACAAGTGTCACAATAGGCTAATGGCTAAAGATTAAAAATGTTTGCAAATCAAATGGCTCAGTCAAAATAGAATATGTTGAAAATTAAAATCATAAAGAAAATAATTGTTTTGCCGATTTTGTTATTGGCCTCATTTGTTATAAAAGCACAGAATGTTTCCTATGAAAAATTAGATTCTATATCTCTCGCCATAAGCCAATATCAGCTCAGATTTAGCAATCTTGTTTATAACAATGGAAAATATGAAGTTAAATTGGATTTTCCGAAAAATAATTTCCAGATTTTTTATAGTACAGGAAAAGCAACAAAAGCAATAATTCAAAGAGTAGAAAATACAGAATTTGTCTACATAACTGAAAACATTGATTTGTCTAAATCGGATGAACTTTACAAAATGGATTATCCAGGTAGAGCGGGTGTTTTGAGAATGAGTTTTCCAAGCGGGCTAACAACTCAAATTTATGTGAATGGGAAGTATAGCACAACGGTAACAGAACATTCTTTAGATTTCTTTTTTGATAAAAATGCGCATACTTCTTTAAAAACATTGCTTAATCAGCTTCAAGGGATGTTTAATGAATTAAAACTTGGAAAAAAAATTCCTAAAGAGCTGTATGTGCCGAATACAGTTAATCAAAAAACAGAGCCATTAAAAACACTCACAATAGAAGATATAATAAACAAGTATATTGATGCACTTGGAGGTGCCGAAAAGCTCACATCAATAAAAAGTGTCGTTGCAGAAGGTGTTCTCCAGACGCCAAATGGAGATATTCCAGCTAAATCCTGGTTTCTTCATAACCAAGGTATGCGTATGGATTTAGAAATTCAAGGCCGTACCAACATCAGTGTAGCAACACCAAATAAAAGCTGGACGCTTTATCCTGTTCAAAAACAGAAAAAACCAGTAGAGGCTGATCCTGCTGTCGCAAGGGAATCGGCTGAAGAATTAGACCTAACTGGGGATTTATTTAATTACAAAATAAAGGGCAACAGCGTAGAATTGTTAAATAAAGAAATGGTAGATGGAAAAGAAATGTACAAAATAAAAATAATCCGTAAGAGTGGCACCGTCATTAAAATGTTTATAGATGCGAGTACATTTTTAACAAGCAGACGGATTATAAATAAAATTGTAGAGGGAAAAGTGACTGAAATGACGGAATATATTAGTGGCTATAAAAAAACAGCTGATGGTTACGTTTATGCCTCTTCTTATCAGCTTATGCCTTCAGGAATGAATTTGAAATATACTAAATATGAAATCAACTCACCTGTTAATCCAAATTTTTTCGAAAAACCGTAATCAATATTCCCACAAAATTTAAATATCTTGTTTAGCAACCTAATAGCTCATCACCATTGAAAAACAAACTGAATTAAAGAACGGTTGTGCACTGAAACCTTCATGAAATTACACTCATAAAATGTCAGGAATAAGCTCATAACAGCTTGATAACATTAAATAGCGTATAAAAACACAATATAATATGAAACTTAAAGGAGCAGAAAAACATTTTTGGTGGCACTTTAGGCACATTACCGATTCAAAGCATATTCCTACTGAATTGCCTGGCTTCACCTATATAGATGACTGTGACGTTGATGACGAATATGTAGGGATGATTGCTGCGAAGGTTTCCGTTGTTCGTCACATCTATTTAAAAGAAACCAACGTTACCGATGCAGGTGTAAAATTCATTAGCGGTTTTAGGGGACTCAAAACCTTAACGCTGATGAAGCATGAAAACATTACCAAAAATTGCTTGCCTTATATCAATAAATTAACCGACTTGGAGTATCTTGATGTTTGGAAAACCAAAATCCGGTTGGAGGATTTAGGTGCTTTAACAAATCTTAATAAATTAAAGGAACTTTACGTATCGCCTAACGATGAAGAAGACGAGTCGGATCGGGAAGCTATTTTAGAGAAAATCATCAAAGCTGAGGAAACGTTACCAAACTGTGTAATACGTACTTCTCCGCAATAAAATAGACGGAAATATTACATCAATATGGAAGAGACGATTAGGTCTTTACCTTCCTTTACAATAAGAGAAAGGCGAATACTCCGGCTTATAGCTGATGGGCTGAATAACATTGAGATATCTGAAGAAATATTTATAGGGATTGACTCAGTTAAGGCTCACCGCCAGAATATTCTGGAAAATCAGGATGTGAAAATATGATGCAGCTTATTCATCAATGTACCTTGCAGGGACTGATTTTATAGGCTGATCAAATGTATTAAACTTCAATTTCAGCGATGGGAAAATAAATTATGTTATCTTAATAAGAGACCATATCAATTTTGAGATCCAAATTATAAATAAGGCAAAATAACTTTAATAAGTAAGAAACTATTGAACTTCATTTAAGTCTCTTTCTCTTGAGTTGGCTCCGCAAAACATAAAGGTTAAAATTATTGAGCTGGAGAACATTAGCACAAATTTTGAACAGACGACAAAAAATCTCTTTTTTACGCCGTAATTTTTATTTCTTTACAGTAATTGAGTGGCAATAATGCTGTTGTCTTATGTATTTAGATGTTATCCATGCAAACAGAGGTTTCTTCAGTTGTTGTTGAAAAGTGGCTTAAAGCTTGGTCTTTATCAAGAGGATTGGCTTGTCCAGTTCAATATAAATCGGGTTTTAAAGTGCATGTTCATGATGAAAAGCAAAAAATCCGCTATGTTTTTCCAAAACTGGATGACAATTTTATTCAGTTGCTAAATGATGTTGATGAACCCCATGTTTTTTTAAAAGTTTGTACAGGCCCTGGCGAACTAAAAAATGTCATCCCTAGAAAATGGATGTTCCAGCCACAGGGTTATATGATGGCCTGCAGGGCTATGATCAATGCTGGAAATGCCAGTTTGGATCGTGCTTATAAATTGGAGTCCGCTCAAAACAATTCAGTTTTCACCATTAGAATTTTAACTCAAACTGGCGAATTGGCTGCATCAGGGCATCTTGTTCTTGTAGATGGCCTGGCGGTGTATGATAGGATAAAAACGGAAAGCAAGCATAGGCGTAAAGGCCTTGCCATGTATTTAATGAAAGAACTTGAAAAAATTGCTTTATCAAAAGGTGTTTTTAACAATTTTTTGGTGGCAACTGAAGAGGGCAAATCTTTGTATGAATTTTTAGGTTGGCAATTGTATAGCTTATATACAACCATAGTTATCGCTAATAAAAATTCTTGATACTGGACTATGTTTAAGGAGCCCGAAATGCCCTTTCAGTATAATAATATGCGTACCATTAATTGTTGAATGCTCAGTGTTCTGTCTGCCGTGTCATTGTTTTGCTGTTACTTTCGTTTAGGCTTTATTTTTTCTTCATCACCTACTCCTCATTCAGCCCTTTTCCGTTAAGAATTTGTGGGATACACTTTTCAACCCTTGATGTTCTGGTTTTAGATTGTTTGGGTGCCGAAAAATAGAGGTAGTATGCCCGTTTCCGTCCGGGGGTTAAGGCACCGAAGGCAGTTTTTAGTGCCGGAATTGCATCTAATTTGTTTTGAAACTCTTCAGGTACTGCATAAGCTTCTGTCTTTTTGAAATCAACTTTCAAGCCTGCTTTTTCTACCTCAATGGCTTCATTAATGTATCTTTTTAAAATAGGAGCAACGTCCAGTATTTCCTGAATCCTGGTGAAACGGACCTGTCTGGTGGCCTGTGTATTTTTGGTTTGCTGAATTAATATATTTTCGGTGTCCTTTAATAAAGCACCTTTAAAAAATAAAATTGCACAATAAGCTTTGAACACATGTATTAAAACAATATTGCTTTCCTGAAATGTATAGCAGGGTACACCCCATTTCAGTTCTTCATTGAGGCCACAGCTCAGAATAATTGATCTTAACCGCTCTAATTCTTCCTGCCAATTTTTGGCATTGTTAAAATAAAAATCAACTTTGGGATTCATTATATTGTTTATTGTTAATTATTGAATAGTGGTTGAACTGCAAATTTAATATAGTAATTTTTTGCAAGTATATGTAGATGCTTTTAATTTATACAGGTTTAAATTTTTGATTCTGACCATCAAAATATTTCTATTATAGGTTCACAGTATAGCACATAACAGTTAATTGCATAGCACTGCTATATTTGTCTGGCCGCTGACGGTAAGTGCTGTTGGTGTATCCTGTAACCAAATAAAACTTTCATATGATGCCCTATAAATATTTGAATAGATTTGGCTTAATGCTGTTTTTATTCGTTTGGCAATTATTACCGGCATCGGCAACTCCTGTACATCAATATCATCTTATTGTGGCACCTGGAACACAATCAGAAAATAGCGTAACGCTTATTTGGGATAAGACGCCTGTATCCGTTCGGCCTGAATATGAAATCTTGCTGAATGGAAAAGCCTATGGTTCATCAAGCAAAGCAAATTTTACTTTTGAGCATTTAAAACCCAATACGTGGTATACTGCAACAGTTCATTTAAAAGGAGACCAAGCACAGCCCTTAAATCAATTAAATGTAGTGCGTTTCAAAACCAGTCCAAAAGGCAGGGTATATAATATACTGGATTACGGCGCAAAAACGGATGGATTAAACAATAGTACTCAGGCCATACAGCATGCAATTAATGACTGTAAAGCCGGAGGCACTGTATATATACCACAGGGTACTTTTATTTCGGGCGCACTTTACCTGAAAAGCGATATGACACTATATATAGAAGAGGGAGGTGTTTTAAAAGGCTCTACTTTGGCAGATGATTACCTTCCAATGATTTTGAACCGCTTTGAAGGCTGGGAACTAAAAACCTATGCTAGCTTGTTAAATGCCGGAACGCTTAACCGAAATGGTTCCTATAATGTGAAAAATTTACGGATCACAGGCAAGGGAACCATTGTTGGTGGAGGGAAGAGACTGGGCGATGCCATGATTAAAGCAAATGGTATAAGAAGCAGAGGGCGATTAATTTGTTTAATGAACGCTGAAGAGGTAAGCATATCAAACTTGACCGTTACAGAACCACCTTGCTGGACCATACACTATATTTATAGCAGCCGTATTTCCTGTCACAATTTAAATATCATTACCGCCAACATACGCAATGGCGATGGAATAGATCCAGATTCTTCAACTGATTCTTATATTTTTAACTGTTCATTTGATACCGGTGATGATTGTATTGCCATTAAATCAGGTAAAAATCCGGAAGGTTTTTTAATTGCCAAACCCACTAAAAATATCAAGATTACAGATTGCGACTTTAAAAGGGGGCATGGAATATCTATTGGGAGTGAAATGTCTGGTGGGGTGAGCGATATCTTAATACAGGATTGCAGTGCTGGAAAATTACTTCATGGCATGCAGATTAAGGCAACGAAAGATCGGGGTGGTTATGTGAGAAATGTAACTGTTGCCGATTGCCAATTGTTGCAGATTACTATTTTTTCATCTGTTAACTACAATAATGACGGTGAACCCGCTCCTGAACTGCCAACTTTTGAAAACTTTATATTTAGGAACATTGACATGTCTGTGGCTTCATCAGAGGTACCTGTAATTAATATTAACGGCTTTAAAGATCCTGCACACCGCCTAAAAAATGTACATTTTTCTTATATTCTTTTGCCAGAAAAATCAAAAGTGTCTATTAATGATGCAGAAGGAATAACATTTAAGGAAGTAAAATCTGCAGGGGGTATAAAACCTATATATACTATAGTGAACAGTACTGATGTGGTTTATTAATCACATCAGCCAATTATGACCAGATCGCTTAATCTCTTGATGCTGCATTTCTGCAATATGCTCTTTATTCATTTTAATAGCCGATGGGAGAAATGACCTTAAACCAAAATCAGGACACCCCTACGGTTAACAATAATACCCTGAAGGATATTCAACCCCATAAATACTTGGTCAGTCTTTTTAACCTGTTTTTTGAAACACTGGTACTGCACTGTTGGCTATTTCTTTATTTTATGGTCAAGCCATTTATGTAAGGTCAATGCCAATATGGTAATGAGTAATGTACCAACCAATATAAAAATAATCACATCAGATAAAGTTACGGCATAATTTATTTGCATTTCATTGAGCTGATAAAACTCGTCATTTATGTTTTCCATACTCTATTTTTAAGCTAAGGAGAAGTGTAGATAAACAGGTGCTGGGAAAAGTGTTGAAGTTGACGTGTCTTTTCAGGTGTAAGTTTAGTTTATTGAAGAACTGGTTTATAGAATACATGTGCTGTTATTTAATAGGTGAAATAATTTTTTTGTAAATCTTTAGTGCTCAATCATTTGAATTTATGCGGTAGATTGAACAGTTAAACAGGAGATATAAGGAAGCATTAATTTACAATTTGATTAAATTAGCAAGATTTTAATGACAAATGTAATAAATATATTGCGTTTTTGAAATTTTCAGCCCCCATGCTTAAATGTGGGCTATATTTAAAAGCGAATGCTGTATATCTAAGTTGCATTCGCCTTTTGGATATATGACACGATTAGGTGAATTTTTAGCTCGTAAAGCCATTAACAAAGCACATTTAGGTAGGCAGACTAAACTTTCAAGACAGCGGATAAGTGAGTTATGTTTAAATCAGAGTGCAAAGCTTACGGGTTTCGAACTTTATAAAATTTCACGTGCAATGGAGATCGAGATTAGTGTCTTGGCCGAAATTCTTTATGGAGGCTTGGTCGAAGATTAACGGCTCCTGATCATCCTTCTTTCAAAATATTTTTAACTTGTTTTTAAATGGTTTCTAAAAATGACAAGCATAAACCACAATGAGATGATGATGAAGTCTATTTTATTAAAGGTAAGTTTTATACTCTTGTTCATCATTACATCATTTGAAGTGCAGGCGCAGGCGCCTAAATACGCATTACAGTCAAATCCATGGAGCGAATATCAATTGTTGAGTCCCGAAACCCTTGTAGGGATGATTAACAATAAAGAAAATATTAAAATTTATAATATTGGAGTTGTTCAAAATATAAAGGGTGCAATAAAACTGGGTGCATCAAGTGAAGCAGAAAATCTTGAAAAGCTTAAAGTTGTTTTGAGTAAATTGCCTAAAAATCAGTCAATTGTAATTTATTGTGGCTGTTGCCCGATGGATAAATGCCCAAATATAAGGCCCGCATTTAAAATGCTTGACGATCAGAAATTTACGAAGATGTATGTGTTAAATCTAACAACTAATATTAAGGTAGATTGGATCAATAAGGGTTATCCGGTAGAATAATGATTCAATCAATACAGCTTGAGTTTGATTATAATTTCTATCGGAATTGCAGTATAAAGTGCTGAGCGCATGCCTATACTACAATATAAATCTATAGCAGTAATCTCAAACTAAAGCGTTGCCCTGTTAAAAACTTGCTCTTATGCCTTGTTTTTGTTTTCGAGTACACTTATTTTGCCATTTTTTTCCATGTATATTTTATAAACACAGTTTAAATCTCAGTTAATAACTGTTGTCTAACGGCCAGGAGGACTTCCTCTTTCCCTACCAAAGCTTTTTTCATGTTTTCTTTATTAAAGTGCCTGGATTCATAAAGTACAGTTTTACTGCCTTCTGCCCATTGGCCAAATCTAGGACTCATACTGATCAGCCAGCCCAATAAACGGTGCAACAGTACAATAATAATACTTGATATAATGATTGGGATAAACGGTGATGCCCCAACCACTGCACGGCTTAATATGGCCCCTAATAAAATGACAATAATATTGTCTAACGGACTGTTTAAGCCAAATGATCTTCTTCCTGATAAGCGGATCAATATATACGCAATAATAAAAACCGATATTGCCCTGATGCCCATTTGGATGATGGTTAAATCTTTTCCCTGACCAAATAAATCAATTAGATATTCCATTTTTAAAATTTAACAAACTGTATTTAAGCATAAACAAAATGATCTGTTGAAGGTTTTTTATTTTGATTAAGTGTGAAAGCGAATCGATGTGATTCATAAAAGCCGTAAAAACTTTTTAAATAAACAGCTGTTAAGTTCATAATATCTAATCAAAAAATGTTATGGACAATAAACAGAAAACCGGTAGCCCGGATAATAAACGGATCAACATTCACGAAAATTATGAATTGGAAAATTGGTCTGAAAAATTTGGGGTAAGCAAAGATCAACTAAAAGAAGCTGTAGATGCTGTTGGCACATCAGCAGCGGCGGTTGAAAAATACCTTAAAAAATAAATAAGGGAGTTATGGGACTGGAAAAATATGTATCTAAAAGGGATTTTTCCAAAACGGCTGAGCCCAAAGCAGGCAAAAGCAGGGATAAGCATGCTTTGCTTTTTGTGATTCAAAAACACGATGCTTCGCATTTGCATTATGATTTCAGGCTCGAGATGGATGGTGTTTTAAAAAGCTGGGCAGTACCCAAAGGACCCTCAACAGATCCAAAAATGAAACGTTTGGCGATGCAGGTAGAAGACCACCCCTATGATTACCGAACATTTGAAGGCTTAATTCCAAAAGGCGAATATGGTGGCGGTACTGTGATTGTTTGGGATGAAGGTACCTATGAGCCTATTGAAAAAATAAAAGGTAAAGCCGCACAGGAAAAGCATTTGCTGCACCAGTTACATGAGGGTTCCCTAAAAATCATACTGCATGGTAAAAAACTAAAAGGTGAGTTTGCTTTGGTTAAAACCCATGGCATGAGTGAAAATAGCTGGCTTCTGATTAAGCATAAAGATGATTTTGCTTCTGCTCAGGATATTACCAAGCTCGATCAGTCTGTAATTTCAGGAAAAAGCATTGATGATATGGCACACTCATCAGACCGGGTTTGGAAAGGCGGACACGCACAAAAAATAAAATCTAAAGAGGGACGCTCAGAAACACCAAAAAACGAAAAAATAACGAAAGAAAATATTCATCTAAATGCCCAACTTAAAAAAGTGCATAAAGTTGCTATGCCCAAGGGTATTAAACCCATGCTAGCAACTTTAGTGGATGAGCCATTTAATCATGATGAATGGCAGTATGAAGTAAAATGGGATGGTTACAGGGCACTGGCTTTCATCAATAAACATCAAGTAGACCTGCTTTCGCGCAACAAGAAAAGCTTTAATGATCAATTTTATCCTATATATGACATTTTAAAAAAATGGAATATAAATGCTGTGCTTGATGGTGAAATTCTGGTTTTAAATGAACGGGGAATTTCTAATTTCGGATCGTTGCAAAACTGGAGAAGTGAGGCCGATGGTGAACTGGTTTATTATGTTTTTGATCTGCTTTGGTATGAAGGGAAGAATGTAATGGTTTTGCCTTTGCATCAAAGACAGGAAATACTAAAGGAGATATTGCCTGCTGATGATGACCGGATTAGGCTCAGTAAGGTGTTTAAAACCAACGGTATTGATTTTTTTGATGCAGCCAAACGCATGGGGCTTGAAGGAATTATGGCCAAAAAATCATCAAGCCTTTATATTCCTGACCAGCGCTCAAAAGAATGGCTTAAAATTAAGGTGCATAAAAGGCAGGAAGTGGTCATTGCCGGTTATACAAAAAATGAAGATACAAGTAAATACTTCAGTTCACTTTTATTAGGGGTATATGAAAATGGCGAACTGCAGTATGTGGGCAAGGTAGGAACAGGTTTTTCTGTGGCGGTACAAAAAGACATGATTGAACAGTTTAAGCCATTAATTACAGATCATAGTCCTTTTAATACACTGCCTGATATTAATAAACCTTCAAGATTTAGGCCACAGCCACCAAAAGCCAAAGCCATCTGGCTTAAACCTAAACTGGTATGCGAAGTTGCTTTTACTGAAGTTACAAATGATGGTGTTTTTAGGCATCCATCATTTCAGGGCATGCGCGAAGATAAAAAAGCAACAGAGGTGGTAAGAGAAGAAGAAAAGCCATTAAATGAATTAAAAACCATACAGCCCCAAAAAAATGTACATGATGAAGCCATAGTACCGCCAAAAGTTAAAAATATAAAAACACTCCTTAATCCAAAAGATGAAACGCAGGTAAGAAAAGTAAATGGGCATGAGTTAAAATTTACCAATCTGAGTAAGCTGTACTGGCCAGAAGACGGGATAAGCAAAAGAGATATGTTCAACTATTATTATCAGGTGGCCGAATATATTTTGCCTTATTTAAAAAATAGGCCACAATCTTTAAACCGTTTTCCCGGAGGCATTCACGGGCCTAGCTTTTATCAAAAAGATGTGAAGGGCAAGGCACCAGACTGGGTGAAAACTTTTCCTTATGAAACCAGTACGGGTGAACATAAAGAATACCTGGTTGGAGATGATGAAGCAACTTTATTGTGGATGGCTTCTTTAGGCTGTATCGAAATGAACCCTTGGTTTAGCCGCATTCAAAATCCTGATTATCCCGATTATTGTGTGATTGATCTTGATCCTGACCAAAATACCTTTGATCAGGTAGTAGAGGCCGCACTTGAGGTTAAAAAAGTTTTAGATGCCTTGGATGTGCCCTGTTTCTGTAAAACATCCGGATCAACAGGGATGCACATTTATATTCCTTTGCATGCAAAATATACGTATGACCAAAGTCAGATGTTTGCTAAAATTGTGGTCAACCTGGTGCACGATCAAATTCCAAAATTTACTTCTTTAGAACGGATGGTGGCTGCACGCAAGGGCAAAATGTACTTGGATTTTTTACAGAACAGGCCTGGGGCAACCATTGCCGGCCCCTATTCTTTAAGGCCAAAAATGGGGGCGACCGTTTCCATGCCTTTGCATTGGGATGAAGTTAAACCTGGCTTGGATATGAAAGATTTTAACCTATTCAACGCCATACACAGGCTGAAACAGGAAGGCGACCTATTTAAAGGCGTACTGGGCAAGGGCATTGACCTTAAAAAGGTACTGGATAAGGCAAAAAGTGTATTTGGGTCGTGAAATAAATTAAAATGGCAACCAGCTCATTGCCTTAACCCTTTTTTTGATCCTAATCCATAATGGGTAAAGAAAAACAAAAGCGGCTGCCTTCACCAATGGAACTTTCCACCCATATTCTTCCATTTTCAGCTTCAATAAAATCTTTTGAAATGGCCAGGCCTAAACCTGTTCCCGATTTGTTTTTACCATCCGTGGGCACCTGAAAGTAGCGTTCAAATAAACGTTTTTGATACCGTTCATCAATGCCTTTTCCAAAATCGCGTACTGAAAATTCAATTACAGTTCCGACTTCGATGACCTGAACAACAATTCTTGATTTTTCAGGGCTGTACCTTAATGCATTTGATAAAAAGTTGACCAGTACCCATGCAGTTTTTTCAACATCAGCATACACTTTTGGCAGGTTTTGTTTTAAAATGAGCTCTAAATAAATGTTCTTTTGTTCGGCTTGCAATTTTACCGCATTGACGGCATATTGAACAATATCATTTGGAGGGGTGGGCAAAAAATTAAGCTGCAGGTTTCCTGTTTCTGCCTGCGATAGGTCTAAAAGCTCACTGGTCATCTTAAGCAAGCGGTTACTGTCTTCCTGTATATGGGTAATTAATTCCTGCTGTTCGGTATTTAGAGTGCCCACCCGCTGATCGCTTAATAAGGTTAAACTCATTTTAATAGAGGAAATGGGGGTTTTTAGTTCATGTGATACTGTTGCAATAAAGTTTGTTTTTGCTTCATCAAGCTCTTTAAACTGGGTAATGTTTTTAAGGATGTACACTTTTCCAGCTGAAATTCCGGCGTTGATCAATTCCTGATCTTCATGTATATCGAAATTAGGAACCGTAATTTCGCGGTTTTCCAGCTGGAAATAAGACTCTTTTCCATCGGCATAAATTTTTAGGGGGATATGATCTGTCGTGCTCTCCAGTATTTTTTTAAACAGATCGTTTTTAGCGCTCAGCTCTACAGCATTTTGACCAACGATATTTTGTTCATTTAAATTCATTAACCGGTGGGCTATGGGGTTAATAAAAAGAATTTCTTTTTTTTCATTTAAACCTATAATGGCATCCTGCATTTGCTCAATAATGGCTTCAATTCGAAGTTTTTCTGATTTGATTTTAGCCAGATTGCTATTTTCCCACTCATTAAGGCGGTGTACCATTTCATTAAAAGCACTGGCCAGCTCAGAAAATTCATCATTTCCTTTAAACTCTAAACGCCGGTGGTAATTCTTCTTGCTGATTTCACGTATCCCTTCAAGCAATGCGCTTATGGGGTTGGCTATAAAGCCCGGAAAATTTACAATAAAGGTAAAAAGGACCAGAAAGCATATGGAAGCGGTCAATGCTAAATATAGTGTTGCCTGATCTACTGATTTTTGAGCAGTGCTGTATTTTCTGACAATGGCCTGCATATTCACCTGATCAATTTGTTTAAGGCTTAACCTGGCCAGTCTTAAAGCCTCTTCTTTTTCCTGATCATTCTGCATCATGTTCAGAAAGGCTTTTCGTAAGTTTTGTACGGCTTCCTGTTCTCCGGGCTCTGTAAGGTTATGTTCTTCCTGCAATAATTTCTTTTCAAAAGCCGCTGCAGTTTCAGCACTTAAAGGCAGTTTATGCTCATCTAACAAACTGCGCATATCAATGGAAAAGCTGAGCGACTCATAATTGTTTTTAAGGATAACTTTTGAGTTTTGAGAAATCTTATTTAAATAAGATAAAGAGACAATGCCAAAAATAATAACAATTAGAAACAGGAATCCGAAGCCAAGGCGGAGTTTAGTTTTTATTTTCATGATGATATATTTTAAAATGTTGATTCATTTGCGCTCAATTCATGTATAGGAACTAGATTTAGGATAAAATAACAAGATCTATTTTTGCCTTCGAAATATTTTGTAAAAGCTGGTTAAAAACGGCCGTTCGTAAAATGACCTGGAATAAGTTTAAATGTGGTTTTCCGATGCAGATTGTGGTCACTTCTTTTTCCTCAGCAATGTTCATAATGGTTTGTGTAATGTGGTCGCTTTTAATTTTAATGACTTCTGCACCGAGTTCTGTCGCTAGTTTTAAATGGTTAATCAAATGCCTTTGTTTATCCAGTTTTATCCGGTCTAAACTTTCAGAACTGCTCTGTACATATAAAACCATCCATGCAGACCTATAATAGGAAGCCAAACGGGCCGTTTTACGGATCACCACTTTAGCGGTTTCGGCATTTGAAGAGATACAGGCTAAAAAACGTTCTGATCTGATTTTAATCTGTTTGGGGATCTCAATTTCAATTTTACGTTCCAAATGATGGGCAACTTCTCTAAGCGCAAGCTCCCGTAACTGCAGTATTTTTTCAGTTTTAAAGAAATTTTCAAGTGCGCGCTTAATTTTACTGTTGTCGTAAATCTTTCCAGCGCGTAAACGGTCAATAAGTTCATCAGCCGTTAAATCTATATTCACAATTTCATCTGCCAGTTCCAAAATCTGATCAGGAATACGTTCGCTCACGGTAATGCCGGTAATCTGTTCAATTTCTTGATTGATGCTTTCCAGATGCTGAATATTTACGGCTGATATTACACTAATTCCGGCCTCAAGAAGATCAACAACATCTTTCCACCGTTTATCATTTTTGCTTCCTTCTGCGTTGCTATGGGCCAGTTCATCAACAATGACCACTTCTGGGTGCCTGTTTATAATGGATTGAACGTCCATTTCTTCTATTTCTTTGCCCTTATAAAATATTTTTCTACGCGGTATCAGGGGAATACCATCAAGCAATGCATGTGTTTCTACCCGGTTATGGGTTTCTATATAGCCAATTTGTACATCTATGCCATTGCTTAATAAAGCATGTGCTTCCTGCAGCATCCGATAGGTTTTTCCTACACCTGCACTCATGCCAATATACACCTTAAATTTTCCGCTTCTTGATTTTTTGATCAATTCCAGAAACTTTCTAACCTCGCTTTTTTCTTCTTCCATGGGTTATGGCATCAAAAACTTTATTTATGCTAAAATGATATGGCCATACTGGCGGTTAAGGCGGCATTGTAATTTACAGGACTTAAGTCTCTGATAAATATTTTGTCTTTACTATTATATACTTTTCCTTCCAGTCTTAGTAATGCATTTTGTATTGGGGCAAAATCTAAATTTAAAGAATAACCGGTGGTTTCAAAGCCATTTGGGGTTTCAGTTGCAATGAGCATGTTATTTTTATCTTTATAATATTCCATACGGCCTGCAATTTTCCATTTTGGGCTTAACTTGTACTGAGCAATAACAACTGGAGCCAGAATGTTGTTTTTCTGATGATTTTCTTTTGATTTTTGCTGTGTTCCGTAATCAAACCCAAGGGTTAGCCCCAGTTGGTCGTTTATTTGAAATATACTGTAAATATTGTGGTATAAACGGCTGAGGTTCATTTCGCCTATACGCTCCGTACCTATATAATTGCTGTAATTAAGCGTGATTTTATTGTTGGGTTTAAAAACGAGCTGTATACCTCCTGCGGGTTGGTTGTTTCCTGTTTGACGTATAATGCGCTGCCAGCCATTTAGGTAAAGTGCTGATGCTGTAAAGCGCCCGTCGTTTGTTATGTACGTCATTTTTGCCCCTGTTTCAAAATAGGGCGTATTTTCTGCTGAGATATTTCTTGTAAGCACCCAGCAGTCTTTGGATACAGCACTCTCAAAGCCAATATGTGATGAAAATATGCCGGCATCAAGCCACAGATTTGCCTTTTTGGCAAGTTTTATACCAACATTGGCTTCATAAATATTTTTAAATACACCTGGTTCTGCTGAGAGGTTGGCATTGCTGTAGGTGCCAGCCATGAGGGCCAGGCTGGCCCTTAAAGTACGGTCTTCATAACCCGCTTTAATAAAGCCCAGGTTGAGGTTAACTTCATCGCTGCGGTGATGCGAATAAATAAAATCTGGCCGGTTATGGTTTGCAGGTTGATTAAAATCATAACCATAATAAATTTCCAAATAGCCACTTATTTTTAATTTTGAATTTTCTTGTGCGTGTAGAATTAAAGCAGCTGTTAACAAAGCCGCAAATAAAAATATTTTTCTGAACATGTTGTTTTTTTAAATAGGGTGATTGCAAGTGTTTTTCACTGCTTTTTAATGGGATATCTTATTTTTAAATTTCCTGCAGGTTGCCCATTGTAGGGCGGCAAACGCAAATACATCAGGCAACAGACAGGAAATAGATTTATTTTGTGCTTAAGCCATCTAATGCGGCATTTAATTTAAGCACATTAACAGATGAAGGGCCAAATAAACCGAGCAAGGGCTGGTTGGTGTTTTTGATGACCAGGCCGGCAATTGTTTTTTCATCTAGGTTCCGGTAAGCGGCCACTCTCCTGGTCTGTATTTGGGCGCTCTGTACAGAGATATTTGGATCAAGGCCACTGGCTGATGCCGTAACCAGATCGGCCGGAATATCGCTCCTTTTTAAGTAAGGGTGATGTTTTAAAAGGGTATCAATTCTATTGGATACCACCTTAAGGTAATCGGGATTGGAAGGCCCTTTGTTTGATCCACCTGATCCGGTTGCATTATAGTCAACTGATGAGGGACGCCCCCAAAAATATTGTGGTTTTGTAAAAGACTGGCCAATTAAAGTATAACCGATTACCTTGCCATTTTTAACTATTTTTTCGCCACCGCCGTTTCCTTTAAAAAAGTGCCCGGCAAAAGCAATTGTTAAGGGGTAAAGAATGCACAAAAGAACCATAAGGACCAAAGTGAGACGGATAGACTGTATGATGTATTTTTTCATAATTTTTATTTTTTTTTAGTTAAGCTGTTTTAGCTGTTAAACAAAATATCCAACAACCAGGTCTATTAATTTAATGCCTATAAAGGGCAGTATTAATCCGCCAATGCCATAAATCATGATATTCCTTCTCAGTAGGGCGCTGGCACCTATTGGTTTATAGGCAACACCTCTTAGGGCTAAGGGAATTAAAATCGGGATAATAATGGCATTGAAAATTACAGCCGATAGGATGGCACTTTCAGGGCTGTTCAGTCCCATAATGTTTAAGCTTTTTAATGCGGGTATTGAAGCCATGAACAGTGCGGGTACAATGGCGAAGTATTTCGCCACATCATTGGCAATGGAAAAAGTAGTTAAGGTACCTCTGGTAATTAAGAGTTGCTTTCCAATTTCTACTATTTCAATGAGCTTGGTGGGATCATTATCCAGATCAACCATGTTGCCGGCTTCTTTTGCCGCCTGGGTGCCACTGTTCATGGCCACACCTACATCAGCCTGAGCAAGTGCAGGTGCGTCATTTGTTCCATCGCCCATCATGGCAACCAGTTTGCCCAAAGCCTGTTCCGCTTTAATGTAGTTCATCTTATCTTCAGGCTTTGCCTCGGCAATAAAATCGTCAACACCTGCTTTTTCGGCAATATATTTTGCTGTTAAGGGATTGTCGCCGGTTACCATTACGGTTTTAACGCCCATTTTACGCAGGCGCTCAAAGCGTTCGCTAATTCCGGGTTTAATAATGTCCTGCAGTTCAATCACCCCTAAAGCCCTTTCGTTTTCTGATACCACTAACGGTGTTCCGCCGTTTGAAGCAATTGTTTTAACATGCATTTCTATATCAGCCGGAAATATATTGCCCGCTTTCTGAACCATCGTTTTAATGGCATCAAATGCACCTTTGCGAATCCGTTTGCCTTCGGGTGTATTTAAACCGCTTGATCTTGTTTCGGCCGTAAATTTGATGAACTCGGCACCTTCGGGTATTTTGCCCACCGTAGCATGTTCCTGCTCTTTTGCCAGCTCTACAATTGATTTGCCTTCTGGTGTATCATCAGCAAGGGAACTTAATATGCAGGCTGTTTTAAATTGTTGTATATCTACCCCCAAAGCCGGATAGAAATTGGTGGCTTTACGGTTGCCTATGGTAATGGTGCCCGTTTTGTCCAATAACAGTACGTCAATATCGCCTGCTGTTTCAACGGCCTTACCTGACTTTGTAATCACATTTGCACGCAGTGCCCGGTCCATTCCGGCAATGCCAATTGCAGAAAGCAAGCCCCCAATTGTGGTTGGGATGAGGCATACAAACAGAGAAATGAAAGCGGCTATGGTGATTGGGGTATTGGCATAATCAGCAAAAGGCTTCAAGGTTACGCATACAATGATGAATACCAGTGTAAAACTTGCAAGTAAAATGGTTAAAGCAATTTCATTTGGCGTTTTTTGGCGTGATGCGCCCTCAACAAGCGCAATCATTTTATCTAAAAAACTTTCACCCGGTTCAGTCGTTACCATCACTCTAATCTCATCTGACAGTACTTTTGTGCCTCCCGTTACAGATGATTTATCTCCGCCAGATTCGCGGATTACAGGTGCTGATTCTCCCGTTATGGCCGATTCATCAATTGTGGCAATTCCCTGTATAATTTCACCGTCAGCTGGAATGGTATCACCTGCTGTGCAAATAAAAATAGCTCCTTTTTTTAAGTCATTGGAAGAACGGGTTTCGATCACACCATTGCTTAAAACAATTTTTGCAGGGGTTTCTTCACGGGTTTTGCGCAAACTATCGGCTTGAGCTTTTCCCCTCGCTTCAGCAATGGCTTCGGCAAAATTGGCAAATAGCAGGGTAAAGAAAAGTACAAGAAATATAACAAAGTTATACAGGGGCGATCCCTGTCCGGCTTGTGTAATGGAGTACACTGTAATATAAGCCATAATAAGGGTCCCGATTTCAACCGTAAACATAACCGGGTTACGGACCATTTGTCTTGGGTCTAATTTGATCAAAGACTGTTTGAGTGCAGTTTGCACCAAGGCAGATTCAAATAATGTATTTGATGTGTTTCTCATTGGAATAATCGTCTTTATTTTTTACCTAGTGTAAAGTATTCGGCAACAGGGCCTAAGGTTAGGGCTGGGAAAAATGCCAGTGCAGCAATAATCAGAATTACAGCAAAAGTTAACAGCCCAAAAGTTTTGGTATCTGTGCTTAAAGTTCCGGCTGATGTGGGGATGTATTTTTTTGCCCCCAGTAAACCGGCAATTGCCACAGGACCTATAATTGGGAGAAAACGGCCTAACAAAAGCACAAAGCCCGTTAATATATTCCAAAATACATTGTTGTCTCCAAGTCCTTCAAAGCCTGATCCATTGTTGGCCGCGGCAGACGTATTTTCATACAGCATTTCTGAAAAACCGTGAAAGCCCGGATTGTTGAGCCAGGTAGAAGGCTTAACAGACCAGCTTATATTGGGGAAGTGAACAAGTGTGTAAGCAGCTAAAGCAGTACCTACCAAAATAATAAGCGGGTGGAGCAAAGCAATGATGGAAGCTATTTTTACCTCCCGAGCTTCTACCTTATGGCCCAAAAACTCGGGTGTTCTTCCAACCATTAAGCCAGAAATAAATACGGCAATGATGATGAAAATAAAGTAATTCAGAATCCCTACGCCACAGCCCCCATAAAAACAGTTCATCATCATCGCTGTTAATTGGAGCATACCCGTTAAGGGCATTGCACTGTCATGCATTGAATTTACTGATCCTGTAGAAATAATAGTAGTTACGGTACTCCAGTATGCTGTGGCTGTAGGGCCAAAACGAACTTCTTTGCCCTCCATGGCACCGCTTAACTGCGAAATGCCCATTTTGGCAATTGCCGGATTCCCCCCGGTTTCACTGATTATTGTAGGAACCAGCAGCAGCAGCATGCCCAATGTCATGATTCCGAAAATGACCCAGGCCATTTTCTTTCTGCGTATAAAATAACCAAAGGCAAAAATCATTGCAATTGGAATGATCACCTGCGCAATCATTTCTACCATATTGGTAAAATAATTTGGATTTTCAAAGGGGTGTGCACTATTGGTTCCAAACCAGCCACCGCCATTTGTACCCAGATGTTTAATGGCTATAAAAGCTGCAGCCGGGCCTCTGGATACGTGAACCGTATCTCCCTGCATGGAAATAAACTGAGCTTTGCCTTCATAACTTGTGGGCGTACCGTTAAAAGCCAGCAAAATGGCTACAACAATAGAAAGTGGAAGTAATAAACGGGTAATAGACCGTATAAAAAACACCCAAAAATTACCAAGATTCGTGGCTGTTTTGTCTCTAAAAGCCTTAAAGAGCACCACAGCTGCGGCAATACCCGTAGCAGCGCTTACAAACTGTAGAAACATAAATACAAAATGCTGTGTTAAATAAGTTGCTCCGGTTTCGCCTGAATAATGCTGCAGGTTGCAGTTGACCACAAAACTGATAATACTGTTGAATGCCAGATCGGCACTTTGTCCGGGATTGCCGTCAGGATTTAAAGGCAGTTTGTCTTGATGGATTAAAACAAAAAAGCCATAAATTAACCAAACTAAATTAATGGTTAACAGAGCTTTCATATGTTCTTTCCAGTTCATCTGTTCATTTGGGTTTATCCCAGATAATTTATAAATCCCTTTTTCAAGTGGTTTTAAAAAATCTGTCCAAACTTTTTCACCAGCAAACATTTTGGCCAGGTAAATACCTAATGGAATTCCTATAAGTAAGGTGATGCCATAGGTGGCAATAATGCCAAATAATTCGGTGTTCATCATATGAATTAAAATTTTTCGGGTTTAATCAGTACATATACCATATAGATAAATACTGCAATTGTGATTAGAAATAGTACAGTCATGATTTAAATTTTTTCGAACCAGTTAATGGATTTAAAGAAAAGCCAGCAGCAAAAAAGCAGGGCGATAAGAAGAAATAGTGTTAGCATTTTTTTAATTTTTTATAAAGCCCTGGCCAACATGCATACCATAAATGCATTTTTGTTTGTAATATGTTGATTATATGGTTTTTGTCTTTTTTTTAGCCTGTTTGTTAAAAAAAAGACAAAAAAAAACCTTTCCATTATGGAAAGGTTTTTTTTAAAATGAAAAGGTAGATGCTATTCTTTAAAGCCGTATTCTTCTAGTTTCCGATAGAGTGTGGTGAGGCCTATGCCAAGCAGGCGTGCTGTTTCTGCTTTATTTCCATGGGTATAGTGAAGTACCTTTTTAATGTGCTGCTGCTCCATAAACTTAATCTCCATTGAAAAACTTTCGGCAAATTTAGTAAACTGAAACTCATAAGGGAGCAAGCCCGCATCAATGATATCTGTATCCGCTAAAATGACAACCCGTTCTATTACGTTTTTTAATTCCCTGATGTTGCCTTTCCAGCTGTGGTTCATGAGCAATTCTACAAACTCCTCATTCATTTTTAATTTAGGCTTATTTACTTTGTTGGCATATTCATTTAGGTAGTGACTGGCAAGCAGTTTAATGTCTCCTTTGCGCTGAGATAAAGCAGGCAGGTTAATGGTAAAGCCTGATAAACGGTAAAAGAGATCCAGGCGAAACTGGTTCATTTCAGCTTCATGTGCCAGATCCCTGTTTGTAGCGGCAATTATACGCACATTTACCTGGCTGGTTTGTGTGCTGCCGATTTTAATAAAGGTTTGATTTTCCAGTACGCGCAACAGCTTGGCCTGTAGGTCGAGGTTCATTTCGCCAATTTCATCTAAAAAAAGTGTGCCACCGTTTGCCGCTTCAAGCAAACCCTTTTTATCTTTTATGGCACCGGTAAAAGCTCCGGCTTTATAGCCAAACAATTCGCTTTCTAAAAGTTCAGGGCTAAAACCACTGCAGTTTACAGCAACGAACGGATTTAAGCGCCGCTGGCTTTCGTAATGTATGGCCTGGGCAAATACTTCTTTTCCTGTTCCTGTTGCGCCCAGCAAGAGGACTGTTGCATCTGTTTTGGCTACTTTTACAGCCAGATCTACAGCATCTTTAAGGGCCTTTGAGTTTCCTAATATGGAATGAAAACTATATTGTTTAAAAATCTTATGTTCCAGTTCATAAACCCGGTGCTGTAGGCTGGCTTTTTCCACTGCCTTATAAACCAGGGGTATGATTTTTTCATTATCATCACCTTTGGTAATGTAATCAAATGCACCGTTTTTAATGGCATGCACACCATCCTGAATGGTTCCAAATGCAGTTAGGTTAATAATTTCTACATAAGGTTTTTTGTCTTTAATTTCTTTGACCAGTTCAATCCCGTTTTTATCCGGTAGTTTTACATCGCTGATTACAACCAGGATATCTTCGTTTGCTAAAATTTTTAAACCCTCTTTAGCGGTGTAGGCTTTAAAAACCTTAAAGCCTTCCAGCTCAATAATTCTGGCTAAAAGGTCACATATTTTTTTTTCATCATCTATGATGAGTATACTTGGCATCATGTTGTACTGTTTATCGATCTGCTTTAAAAAAGCATGATGTTATTAATAATAAACGTCAATTTAAAAAGACTTTTCTTTTGTAAAAAGAAGAAAAGAATGCCCGAAGTTACGCTATTAATTAATATTTCCTTATGGTTGGTGTGATCACATTTATCTTGGCTTAATTAGTTGGTACGATGATCACACTGGCCGAAAGAGAAATATCTCTTTGTCTTCACCGCCAGAGGGGCTCTTTCTTTTGTCGGCAAAAGAAACAAAACCGCCGGCTCGCTATTTTTACTTTTAAAGGCCATTGCTAAGGCAAATTTGTGCATCCCGAAAAATAGACCATGCCGGTTAAAAAGCTGAACGGAGCTTGGGTACTTGGGCCTTAGTGGGTTTACAAATGCGCATTTCCTTATTGTTGGTGTGACCACCGTCTATCTTGGCTTAATTAGTTGGTACGTTGATCACACTGGCCGAAAGAGGAATGTTTCTTTGTCTTCACCGCCAGAGGGGCTCTTTCTTTTGTCGGCAAA
>Ga0116227_10006868_pt1 | contig 22702 bp, 18 predicted proteins | sample S1TSphgellanicum_FD_89693 | JGI IMG/M metagenome (GOLD analysis project Ga0116227, IMG submission 89693) | Host-associated microbial communities from peat moss isolated from Minnesota, USA - S1T2_Fb - Sphagnum magellanicum MG | ecosystem: Host-associated > Plants > Peat moss > Unclassified...
GCACGCGCTGCAATCTCTGCAACTTTCGCCGATCTATGAAATCATCGTCGCGCCGCCGGGCGAGCCGCGCACCAAGCCGCGCGCGCTGAACATCGCCCTGCCTTTGCTGCGCGGCGCCTTCGTTGCAGTCTTCGACGCGGAAGATCAACCAGACCCGCAGCAGATCCGCGACGCGGCGACACGCTTTCTGAACGCGCCGCGGCGCGTTGCCTGTTTGCAGGCGAAGCTCTGCATCGAGAATTTCGGCGAAAGCTGGCTGACGCGGCTCTTCGCGATCGAATATGCCGGCCTCTTCGAAGTCATCAATCCCGGCATTTCCGGGCTGCATTGGCCGATCGCGCTCGGCGGATCTTCCAACCATTTTCGAATCGAGGTTCTGCGCGAGATTTCTGGATGGGACGCATGGAACGTGACGGAGGATGCCGATCTCGGCTTTCGCCTCGCACGCTTCGGCTATGATGTCGAAACGTTCGAATCGAAGACCGATGAAGAGGCACCGCCAACGTTCCGTCTCTGGTTCGGACAACGCTGCCGCTGGCTCAAAGGCTGGATGCAAACCTCTCTGGTGCTGGCACGACAGCCGCGGCGGCTGCGTCAGGAACTCGGCTTTCGGCGTACCGGCGTGCTTGTGATGATGATGGCCAATACCGTGCTCGCGCCTTTGGTCTGGCCGTTTCTCGCTTTCTGGTTCGCTTATCATATTTTCACGAAAGGCCTTCCCGCGCCGCACGATCTCTTCGGCGTGGCGGAAGCGACGCTCTGGGTGTCGGTGAGCGTCTACGGACTAGCCAGTGTGCTTTGGATCGCGTTGGTCGGACTTCGGCGGCGAGGTCTCTTGCGCCTCTGCCTCTGGCTACCGGCGCTTTTGCCCTATCATCTCGCAATTTCCGCCGCCGCCTGGCGCGCGCTCTACGAGCTTCGCCGAAGGCCGCATCATTGGCAGAAGACGGCGCATGGGCTCGCGCGAAGTGCGCGGCGGTTGCAGCCACAGCAGAGATGGCCGATGATCCTGCACCGCCTTATAGGGTCGCGCCGATCCGAGACCTTGCGGCAGGAGCCCGGACTTTGAAAGCGGGAGCGACAGCTTCGTTCGCGGTATGAATAGGGCCCAGCTTGCGGCCATCCATAGAGTGGTATCAAATAAATCAACATGTTGATACGAGCGGGAAAAATCCGCGACCTGCGGCGCGACTTGCTTTAATGTGCGCCGCAAGCTGGCGCTCGTCGCCGCTCACCAATCCAGGACGAACCCATGTCTGTTGCCGCCGAGCCGGCCGATGGCTTGACTGCGCTTCTCGATGTCGCCCGCACGGCCAATGCGTGGCCCTTCGAGGAGGCGCGCAAGCTCGTCAAACGGATCGAGAGGACCGGCCAGACGGAGATCTTGTTCGAGACCGGCTATGGCCCCTCCGGCCTGCCGCATATCGGCACATTCGGCGAGGTGGCGCGCACGACCATGGTGCGGCATGCCTTTCGGCTGCTGACCGAAGATCGCATCAAAACGCGGCTTCTCGCCTTCTCGGACGATATGGACGGCCTGCGCAAGGTGCCCGACAATATCCCAACAAAGAGCTCGTCGCCGCGCATCTGGGCAAGCCCTTGACCGAGGTGCCCGATCCCTTCGGCACGCATGAAAGCTTCGGCGCGCATAACAATGCCCGCCTCAGAGGTTTTCTCGACGCGTTCGGCTTCGACTACGAATTCGCCTCCTCGACCGATTATTATCGCTCCGGCCGGTTCGATGCGGCGCTGCTGCGCATGCTCGCCCGCTATGACGAGGTGATGGCCATCATGCTGCCGACCTTTCGGGAAGAGCGCGCTGCAACCTATTCGCCTTTCCTGCCGATCCATCCGGTGACGCGCGTCGTCATGCAGGTGCCCATCGAGGCGATCGATGCCGCCGCCGGCACCGTCGCCTGGCACGATCCGGAATCCGGAGAGGCCTTCGTGACCGCGGTCACGGGAGGCCAGTGCAAGCTGCAGTGGAAGCCCGACTGGGCGATGCGGTGGTACGCGCTCGGCGTCGATTACGAGATGGCCGGCAAGGACCTCATCGACTCCGTCAAGCTCTCCGGGGCAATCGTGCGAGCGCTCGGCGGCACGCCGCCGGAAGGATTCAATTACGAGCTCTTTCTCGACGAGAAAGGCCAGAAGATCTCGAAATCGAAGGGCAATGGCTTGACGGTCGACGAGTGGCTTACCTATGCCAGTCCCGAAAGCCTGTCGCTCTTCATGTATCAGAAGCCGACGGCGGCCAAGCGCCTCTATTTCGACGCGATCCCGCGCGCCGTCGACGACTATCTCAGCTTTCTCGACGCCTATCCGCGCCAGGAAGCGAAGGAGCGTCTCGGCAATCCCGTCTGGCACATTCATTCGGGCGCTCCGCCGGCGCCGGAGATGCTGTCGCATGGCGACAATCAAGGCACGACGATTTCCTTCGGCATGCTGCTCAATCTCGCTGCCGTCGCCAATAGCGAAGACCCCGAGGTGCTGTGGGGCTTTCTGCGCCGCTATGCGCCGAGCGTCTCGCGGCAGACGCATCCGCGCCTCGATCGCCTCGTTGCCTATGCGGTGTGCTATTTTCGCGATTTCGTGCGCCCGCAAAAGACCTATCGTCTGCCCGATGACGTCGAGCGCGATGCTCTGATGAAGCTCGCCGCCATGCTCGACGCGCTGCCCAAGGATGCCAGCGCTGAAGCGATTCAGAGCGCGCTCTACGACGTCGCGCGGCCGATCCCGCGCTATCAGGACATGAAGGCCAAGGGCGCGACGCCAGAGCGTCCGGGCGTCTCCAACGACTGGTTCAACATGCTCTATAACGTGCTGCTCGGCGAAAGCCGCGGGCCGCGTTTCGGCTCGTTCGTGGCGCTTTACGGCATTGAGGAGACGCGCAAGCTGATCGCCGATTCTCTCGCCGGCGATCTCATGCGCGGCCACGCGGATTTCGTCGCGCAACGCTGAAAGGCCGAAGCCCGTTCGACAATGGATCTGATCTTCAAGATAGCGACCACCCAGCAATGGCGCGAGGCCGAGCGCCAGGGAACATTTTTCGGCGCGCCGATCGATATTGCTGACGGGTTCATTCATTTTTCGACAGCCGCGCAAGTCGCCGAGACGGCCGCCAAGCATTTCGCCGCGCAAAGCGATCTCGTGCTTGTCGCGATCGATGCCGCGAAGCTCGGTCAGGATCTGCGCTACGAGGTGTCGCGCGGAAACGCGCTTTTTCCGCATCTCTACGCGCCGTTGCCGCTCACTTCAGTCATTTGGGTGAAGCCCTTGCCGCTCGGCGCCGACGGTCGTCACGTCTTTCCAGATCTTGCCGCATGAGACGCGCCTGGACCACGCTCGCGCGGCCCGTGCTGCACCGGATCGACGCCGAATGGGCGCATGGCCTGACCTTGCACGCGCTCGCCCATGCGCCTCTGCCGGCGGCGCGCCCCGACGACGCTCGTCTTGCGGTCGCAGCCTTCGGCCTCGTCTTCCCCAACCCGGTTGGCCTCGCGGCCGGCTTCGACAAGAACGCGCTGGCGCCGGATGCGGTTCTCAAGCTCGGGTTCGGGCATGTCGAAATCGGCACGGTGACGCCGCGCCCGCAACCGGGCAACCCGCGCCCGCGTCTCTTCCGGCTCCTCGAGGATGAAGCCGTGATCAACCGCTTCGGCTTTAACAGCGCCGGCCACATGGCCGTGCATCGGCGGCTCGCCGCGCGCCGGCGCAAGGGACTGATCGGCGTCAATATCGGCGCCAACAAAGAGGCGCTCGATCGCGCCGCCGATTATGTTGCCGGCATTCGCGCCTTTATCGACGTCGCAGCCTATTTCACCGTCAACGTCTCATCGCCCAACACACCCGGGCTACGCGAGCTCCAAAAACGCGACGCGCTCGATGATTTGCTCGCCCGCGTGATGGCCGCACGCGACAAAGGTGCCGAAGATCAAGGTCGCAAGCCTATTCTCTTGAAGATCGCGCCCGATCTGACATTGGGCGAGCTCGACGCCGTCATCGAGGTCGCGCGCGCCCGCAAGGTCGACGGGCTGATCGTCTCCAACACGACCTTGGCGCGGCCGGAGTTTTTGGGCGATAGGCTGCTGGCGCGCGAGGCGGGCGGCCTCTCGGGCCGGCCGCTCTTCGTGTTGTCGACGCGGATGCTCGCCCATGCATTCCTGCGGGTCGAGGGTCAATTTCCGCTGATCGGCGTCGGCGGCATCGATAGCGCGGCAGCGGCGCTCGCCAAGCTCGAAGCCGGCGCGAGCCTTGTGCAGCTCTATTCGTCTTTGGTCTTCAAGGGCCCGCGCCTCATTGCCGACATCAAGCAAGGGATTCTGCAAAGTCTCGATGCAGGCACCTATCCGCGGCTCGCCGATGCGACGGGCGCTTCCTCCGCCGACTGGGCGAGCGGCAAGCTCGCCGCGATAGCGACGCGGTAACGCCAGAAGAGCCCGAGGCCACGGGCGACGAAGAAGACGAGAAGCGCGATCCAAAGCCCGGCATTGCCGAAGGGCCGCAGCGCGAAATAGGCCGCAAGATAGATCGCCAAGGCGACGAGCATCATGTTTCGCATATCGCGCGTCCACGTCGCGCCGATGAAGACGCCGTCGAACTCGAATGCGGTCGCGCCAGCGAGCGGAGTCGCGGCGGCGAAGACGAGATAGGTCCGGGCGAAATCGCGCACCTGCGGATCGGTGCTGATGAAATCGATGAAAGAGGCGCCGCCGACCAACGCGCAGAGGGAGACCGCGGCGCCGAAGGAAAGGCTCCAAAAGGCCGTGATCCGGACCGCGGCACGAAACCCCGCGGCATCGCCCGCACCGAGCGATTGCCCGCACATTTGCGAGGCCGCCGTCGCAAATCCGTCGAGGAAATAGGCGGAGACGAGAAAGAGGTTCATCAGAATCGCATTGGCGGCGAGGTTCACATCGCCGCCGCGCGCGCCTTGCGCCGTGAAGAAGGCGAATGCGAAGAGCAAGGCCGCCGTGCGGATCATGATGTCGCGATTGACCGCCAGCATGCGCCCGAGCTTGTCGCGCGCCAGGAGGAGGCCGCGCTCGACGCGCCAGAACTCGATCTTGAGATAAGACAAAACGCCGAAGCCCACGAGGCTGCCGAGCGTCTCGGCGATGAGCGTGCCCGACGCCGAGCCCCGCACGCCGAAACCGAGCCCGTAAACCAGCGCGACGTTGACGCCGATATTCACGAGGTTGATCACGACCTGAAGGCCGAGCGCGAGATCGGTGCGGCCGCGGCCCGTCAAAGCACCGAGGATCGCGTAGTTGGCGAGAACGAACGGTGCCGACCAGATTCTGATGTCGTAATAGGCGCGCGCGGCCTCAGTCACCTCGGGCGTCGCGCCGAGAAGGCGAAAGGCGGAGGCAGCGATCGGCTGCTGCAGGAGGATGAGGGCCAGCCCGATCACGACCGCGATCGCAAGCGCGCGGGCGAACGTCGCGCTCTGCTCCGAGCCGTCGCCGCGTCCCGTCGCCTGCGCGGTGAGCCCGGCCGTGCCCATGCGCAGAAAGCCGAACGCCCAGAAGATGAAGTCGAAGATCACGGCGGCGGCTGCAATCGCGCCGAGAAGATGCGCTTGCCCGAGGCGTCCGATGATCGTCGCATCGGCAAAGCCGAGAAGCGGCGTCGACATGTGGGCGAGCGTCATCGGCAGCGCGAGACGGATCACTCTGGCATGACTGATCTCGACGCGGCGCACCGTTCTTTGCGCTTCACCCGGCACGCGCTGCCGGCCTCAGCGGTTAGCTTGGCGCATTTGCATGAGACGCAGGACGAGCCAGACCGGGACGACGATCACCGCGCCCGCGACGACATAGGCCGCAACCTCGTGCACCGCGCCGAAGCCGAGCGTCCAGAGCCGATCGAAGAAGCGCAGGACGCCGTTGAAGATGTCGATCGGTCGCAGATCGAGCCACATGAGGAGCGCGCCCACGAGCAAAGACACGAAAAGGAGCCGGACCGCGACGGTTGCCGGCGCCCCGCCGAGAAAGCGGTTCAGCGGCGTATCCGACTTGGGACTCTGCGGCGCGCTCGCCGTCCAGCGCGGCGCGGCGTTTTCGGCTTGTCGCACGTCATCGATCATCTGAACCTCTCCATGAAGCAGAGCCTGCCCGTAAGGCCAGGTCTCCCTCGCGCCTTAGATAGGCGCTCGCCAGCGCCGCCGAAAGCACCGGCGGGACGAATTAGGCGAGTTCGGGAAGCTGGCCTTGCTCGATTTTCGCGGCGGCGATCACCGCTTGCGTGCGGCTCTCTACCCCGAGCTTCTGCAAGACGGCGGAGACATGCGCCTTGACGGTCGCCTCCGAGACGGAAAGCTCGTAGGCGATCTGCTTGTTGAGGAGGCCTTCGGAGAGCATCATCAAAACCCGGAGCTGCTGCGGCGTGAGCGAGGAAAGCCGCCGCACCATGTCTGCGGTCGCCCTGTCGGGCAATGTCGACAGGTCGAAATCGGAGGGCATCCAAGTCTCGCCGGCGAGCACATGGCGGATCGCGAGCCGCATGACATCGAGTTCCGTCGTCTTGGGTATGAAACCCGCGGCGCCCATGTCGATGCAGCGGCGCATCACGGCACGATCTTCATTGGCCGAGACGACGATCACCGGAACGCTCGGATGCTGAGCCCGCAAATAGAGGAGGCCGGAAAATCCGCGAGCTCCGGGCATGGCGAGATCGAGCAGCACGAGATCGGTATCGACATGCCGATCGAGCTCGAGGTTGAGCTCGCCGAGATCGCCGATCTCGCGTATCAGCGCGTCGGGCCACGCCCCGGAGAGCGCCTGGCGCAAGGCGCCGCGCACCAACGGATGGTCGTCGGCGATGATGATGCGCAGCAAAGCGTGCTCCAAGGATCTTCCCCCGGTTTCGCGCCCAGCATGTTCCCCAGCCGGGACGGCTTCGTTATTAAGGTCGCTCAGACCAGAAGGAAATAAGATTTCGGACGAATTTCGTGCAAGTTCGCGCGTCCGGACCGATTGAGTCCCCCCAATTCGACCGACCGGAGGAGCGGCATGAAGGCTGATGTGAGCGAGCAGGAGCAGCGTGAGCGCGCCGGCATCGACGCGCGGTGCAGCTTCGCCTTCGCGGCCTTCGCGGCAGGGCTCGGCATCCTTCTCGTTCTCGATCGGATCGGCCTTCCAGATTCTCTCGTAAGGGCGCTGTCGGCGGTCTTCGTTCTCGTCGGCCTTGCCATCACCGTCGTGCCTTTGCGGACGATGCGAATCTCGCGCTTTTATGGTGGCGGTAGGAGCATGCCGCCGCTTTATGCAGGCCTCGCCTTCGCCGGCCTCGCGGCCGGGCTCTTCCTGCCGTTTCTGCCGCCCGTGCCGGACGGCCCGCCGCTGCCGACGCTCGCCGGTGGCTTCGGCAGCGGATTTGCCGCGGCAGCGCTCCTCACCGGCCCCTTACTGCGCCGCACGGGGGCTTTTTCGATCCCGGATCTCCTCACGGCACGATTTCCGAACCTCGCTTTGCGCCTCGGCAGCGTTCTGCTCGCCGCTTCCATCGCGCTTCTCGTTCTCCTCGCGGGTTTTGCGACAGCCCTGAACGGGCTAACCACTTTTACCGGGCTCTCTGGACAGACGGCCTCTTTCGTCCTGGCCATCCTCGTCCTTTTCGTCATCGTGCCCGGCGGCCTTTCGGGCGTCGTGTGGGCGGCAACGGGCAGCGCCAGCATCGCGCTCGTCGGTCTCGGCTTGCCGATCTTGAACCTGATGATGCGCGGCGAGGTTCTGCCGCTGCCCGTCATCGGCAGCGCCGATGCCTGGCGCAGCGCCTTCGAGCGCATCCACCTCTGGTCGGCGGCGCCGACACATAGCTCTTCCCTCGACGCGATCCTCATCCTTGCCCTGACACTCGGGCTTGCCGCTTTGGCGCCGTTGCTCATGCCGGCGATCGCCTGCCGCGATCGTGCAGAGGCGCAGAAGGGCGGCTTTGCCGCGCTCGTCTGGATGGGCATCCTCGTCGTGCTGACGGTCGCCACGCTCAGCCTCGCCGCGCTCGCCTTCGACAAGGCGACCATCGGTCAGCATCCCGATCATCTGCCGGACAGCATTTACGCCGCGAGCCGACATGGCGGCGTCTTCATCTGCGGGACCAAATCGGGCGATGCGACGGCGGCAACACGTGCCTGCGCGAGGCAAACGGGATTTCCCGGCACGCTCAGCGGCACGGATATCGTGCCGCAGGGTCAATTCCTCATCGGCGGCTTTGCCGCGCTCACCGAGTTCAGCGCGGTGATGGGATGCCTCGCCGACCTCGCCATGGTCACGCTCGGCATCGCCGTTGCCGCCGCAGGCGCCCAATCCTTCGCGACCGCGCTGGCACATGACGGCATCTACCATGTCACCGATAGCGCCGCCTTGACGAGCCGCAGGCTCGCTTTGGCACGCGGCTTCGCCTTGCTTGGCGTCGGGTTTGCCGCTTGCGTCCTTGCCGTTGCGCCCCTCGACCCGGGGCGCCTCATCGCGCTCGCGCTCGCGCTTTCGGCTTCGACCTTCGTGCCGCTCATGGCGCTCAGCCTCTGGCGCCGCGCCACGGCTTTCGACGCGATGCTGACCTTCCTTGTCGGGCTTGCAACGGCGGAACTGGTGATCATGACCGCGCCCTCCGAGCTCGGACTCGAGCGCTTTGCCGCAAGCGCCATTCTCGCCGCGACGCTCGGGCTCGCGACCGGATTGGCGGCGAGCTTCCTGCACCCGGGCGAAACTCCGGACGGCCAAGCCTTCGTCAAGGCGGTGCTCTCCGGCCAGGGCGAATTGCTGCATCCCGACAAAGGCGCCTGACGCTATCCGTCAGGCAGGCCGCAGCAGCTCTTCGAGCGTCTCGATCCGGTCGGCTTCGCCCGCCGGCTTGTCCCACCGGATGCGGGCGATACGCGGAAATCGCATGGCGACGCCGGATTTATGCCGGCTCGAGAGGTTCAGCCCCTCGAAGGCAATCTCCAGCACGAGACCGCCTTCCTTGCCATGCACCACTTCGCGCACCGGGCCGAAACGGTTCGCCGTATTGTTGCGGACATAGCGGTCGAGCTGCGCAAGCTCCTCGTCGGTAAATCCGAAATAGGCCTTGCCGACCGGCACGAGTCGCTCGCCGTCTTCCGCGCTTTGCCAGACGCCGAAGGTGAAATCCGAATAGAAGGAGGAGCGCTTGCCGTGCCCGCGCTGCGCGTACATGAGGACGGCATCGATCGAAAACGGATCGCGCTTCCACTTGTACCAGAGACCTTTCGGGCGGCCCGGCACATAGATCGAATCGGCGCGCTTCAACATCACTCCCTCGATCGCTTCCGCATCCGCGCCGGCGCCCGCCGAGGCCGGATCGCGGCGCGCCGCCGCAAGGCCGTCCCAGCTTTCGAAAGCGATCAGCGTCGAAAGATCGAGACGCGGGTTGGCGCTCAGCGCGACAAAGCGCTCGAGCGCCTCCCGGCGCGCGTCGAAGCTCGTCGGGCGGAGATCCATGCCTTCCAGTCCGAGGAGATCATAGGCGCGGACATGCGCCGGATAATCGACGAGCAATTTTGCCGATACGCTCTTGCGGTTGAGCCGCTGTTGGAGGACGGCGAAGGGCTGCACCCGGCGCTCGCGCAGGATCAAAAGCTCGCCATCGAGCGAGAAGGACTCGAAGGGAAGCGCATCGAAGGCATCGAGCAGGTCGGGAAAGGTGCCGGAGATTTCCTCGCCGGTGCGGGAGAAAAGCCGCGTGACGAGCCGCGCGTCACGGCCGCGACCGCGCACCACCTGCACGCGAATGCCGTCCCATTTCCATTCGGCCCGGAAATCGTTCGGCACGAGCTGCGCGACGTCGCGCGCCTCGAGGGCGTGGGCAAGCATGGCGGGATGGAAAGGCGCCGGATCGCGCGCGTCGGGCTTGCTTTCGCGCGCCTCGAGCCAGGCGAAGAGATCGAGATAAGGCGGCTCGAGTCCATGCCACACCTCCTCGATCTCATTGACGGTCTTGCCGCCGAGTTCTGCGACCGCGGTCTTGGCGAGACGCGCCGAGACACCGATGCGCAGCGCCCCCGTGATCAGCTTCAAAAGCGCCCAGCGGCCCGTCTCGTCCAGCATATCGAGCCAGGCGGCGAGGATCTTCGGCATATCGAGCTTGCCGGTCGTGGCGAGCCCGCGGACAACTTCAGATAGCGCGAGCGGCGGATGATTGGATCCTGGGACCTCGTCGGGACCGGGCCCCGCCGGCCATAGCAACGCCACCGTCTCCGAAAGGTCGCCGACATAATCATAAGACAGCGCGAACAGGACCGGATCGACCCGCGCCTCGATCAGGGTGCGGATCATCGCGGGCTTGGCATGCTGGAACGAGAGCGCGCCGGTCAAAGCCGCGAGCGCATAGCCGCGCTCGGGGTCGGGCATGCGCTGAAAATAATCCGTCATCAGCCGCAGCTTGTTGTTGCGCGAGGGCTCGTAGGCGAGACGGTCGAGCAGCGCGGCGAAATTATTCACGGAAGCGGCTCGCTGGAGACCGTCGTCTCCTCCGCCTCCTCGTCGCCATATCCGAGAAGATGCAGCGGCTCGGCGCTGAGTCCGCGCGCTCGCGCCCAATGCACGAGCGCGTCGGCTTCGCCGTGAGTCACGAGAAGCTCGGAACAGCCTGTGTCCAGGATCGTCGTGCAGAGCCCGTCCCAATCGGCATGGTCGGAGATGACGAGCGGCAGCTCCACGCCGCGCTGGCGCGCGCGGGCGCGCACCCGCATCCATCCCGAGGCGAAGGCTGTGACCGGATCGGGAAATTTGCGCGACCATAGATCCTGCAGCGCGCTGGGCGGGCAGATCACGAGCGCGCCGCCGAGCGCACCCCGCTTCTCGCCTGCGACTTTGCGTATCTCGCCGAGATCGTAGCCCTCGGCTTTATAGAATTCGGTCAGTTTCTCGACCGCGCCATGAATATAGATCGGCGCGTCGAAACCCTTGCCGCGCAAGATCGCCATCAGGCGCTGCGCCTTGCCCAATGCGTAAGCGCCGACGAGATGCGCGCGCTCGGGGAAAAGACGATGCGAGGCGAGAAGCTTCTCGACCTCCGCCGCGGTCCGCGAATGCCGAAAGACCGGAAGGCCGAAGGTTGCCTCGGTAATAAATGTGTCGCAGGCGAGCGGCTCGAACGGCGCGCAGGTCGGATCCGCCTCGCGCTTGTAATCACCTGAAATCACGATACGGCGGCGGCGAGAGGCGATCAGAACCTGCGCCGAGCCCAGCACGTGCCCGGCCGGATGCAGGCTGAGCTCGACGCCATCGAGCTTAAGCGTCTCGCCATAGGCCAGCGCCTGCGTCGAGCCGGCGAACCCGGCGCCGCAGCGGATTTTCATGATCGCAAGCGTCTGCCGCGTCGCCAGCACATGCCCGTGCCCAGCGCGTGCATGATCCGAATGGCCATGCGTGATCACCGCCCGTGCAACGGGCCGCACCGGATCGATATGAAAATCGCCAGCGGCGCAATAGAGGCCGACAGGGCTGAGGCTGAGGTGATCATCGGCCCGCATGATGAGAAAGATAGGCGCGCGATGGTCTAACCGGTAGTCGCAGCTACCGTGAATCGAAAAGGCCGGGACGAGCCCGGCCTAGCGTCTTAAGATTTCTGGCAAACTACTCGGCGCAGACGAGGCCGCGAGTCGCGTAGATGCTGCCATCTGGCCCGGTGATGCGGGTGACCTTGACGCAATCCTCTTCGGCGCCGAAAGCCGCTCGGCCGAGCTGCAAAGCCGGACCCTGCCCCAGCGGCGCGAAGGCGGCTTTCTCCACCGTCACCCTGGCTTGAACCGGGACCTTGTTCTTGGACATAGCGGACAGAGGCGCTGCAACGACCGCCGCCCCGAGGCAGGAAACCGCGACGCCGATCATCACTGACTTGAGAAGAATCTGCTTCCCGAAGATCTGTGGCGCTTTCATCTTGGCTTTCCCTTACGTGGCCTCGATGTGAAACCATCGCATGGCCCATGTGGCTCGGCTGTGCGCCAGCACACATCAAATAACGAGCCGGATCAGGAAAGGTTGCGCCCCGATTCACCTTAATCGCAAATTAATCGCAAAAAATTCGACGCTGCGCTGCACGCGCAGCGTCTCGCTTAAAGCTCAGTAGCAGACCTGCACGCGGCGATAGCCGGCGAAGTTGCCATAGGGATCGTAGGTCGGCTGACGCTGCCAGTAGCAGCCCGGCGCATAGGCCGGCGCCGGATAGGGGTAATAATAGGGCCGCGCGGCGAGCGCGCCGACAGCGGCTCCGCCGAGGACGCCGGCAGCAAAAGGCGCGCCCCAACCGCCGCGCCATTGCGCCGCTGCGGGGGTGGATGCGGCAACGCCAAGGCCAAAGAGCAGAGCGGTGAGCGCCCCAACCGTCGTCTTCTTCGCGAGTGTGCTCATGTTTCCCTCCTTCGAGCTCTGTCGGCTGCGGGCCTTGCCCTGCATCCTGTCGACACTTGACGCTTGTAAAGGCTCCAGCGTGAACTCGGCATGAACAGCCGAGCCGGACCATCCGCCTCCAGCACCAATCCTGGATATGGGATGACCCGCCAAGCGTTACAATGGTTTCAAAACGCCATCATCAGTAACCGGCGGCGAGCGTGCCGCGCTGGCGGGGATCGGCAGCGCCCATCAGCCATCCGCCGCTCAGGGCGATCGTCTCGCTCGATCCCCAAGGAGGCAGGCTTGCGACGTTCTGGCCGAGCGCTTCCAGAAGCTTGATCGTGTCGGGCGAGATGCCGGGCTCGAGCTGCAGAACGTCGGGCTGCCATTGGTGATGGATGCGGGGCGCGGCGGCAGCTTCCGCGACATTCATGCCGAAATCGAGCGTGTCGAGGATCGTCTGAAGCACGATGGTAATGATGCGCGAACCGCCCGGCGAGCCCGCGACGCGCTCGAGATTGCCGTCGCGAAAGACCATGGTCGGCGCCATAGAGGAGAGGGGCCGCTTGCCAGGGCCCGGCGCATTGGCCGCTCCGCCGATCAGCCCATAAGCGTTGGGCACCCCGGGCTTGGCGGCAAAATCATCGAGCTCGTTGTTGAGCATCACGCCGGTGCCCGCGGCGACGAGGCCGAGGCCATAGGAAAAGTTCAGCGTATAGGTGTTCGAGACCGCGTTGCCCGCCGCATCGACGATGGAGAAATGGGTGGTCTGGTCGCTTTCATAAGGCGTCGGATCGATGGCTGAAATCTCGCGCGAGGGACGTGCGCGCGTCGGCGAGATCGTCTGGCGCAACTGCGCCGCATAGGCTTTCGAGAGCAGGCCCACGAGCGGAATATGGACATGATCCGGGTCGCCGAGATATTGCGCGCGGTCGGCATAAGCGAGCTTCATCGACTCGGCGAGGAGATGGATCGTCGCCGCCGAGTCCGCGCCGAGGCTCGCCAGGTCGAACCCTTCGAGAAGATTGAGCAGCTCGATAATGTGCACGCCGCCCGAAGACGGCGGCGGCATGGAGACGATCTCGTGGCCGCGATAGGTGCCGTGGAGGGGGCTACGCTCGCGCGCCCTATAGGCTTTGAGATCGGCGAGGCTCATATGGCCGCCAGCGCTTTCGACCGCGTCGACGATCTTCGCCGCGACCCTTCCTTCATAGAAGGCTTGCGGCCCCTCGCGCCCGATCGCCTCGAGCGTATCGGCGAGATCCTTTTGCACCAAGATTTCGCCGCGCCCCAGCGGCGAACCGTCTGGATGCAGAAAGATCGCCGCGCTCGCCGGCCAACGCGCGAGACGCGGCGCCGCATGCGGGAGGGAATCGGCGAGGTCGTCGGAGACGGTGATGCCGCCGCGCGCCAGCGCGACGGCGGGCGCGGCAAGGTCGGCGAGTGTGAATTTGCCGGAACCGTAGCTCTTCAAAGCGGTCGCGAGACCTGCCACCGTTCCCGGCACGCCCACCCCGAGCCCCGTATCGCGCGACTTCGCAGGCACGACATCGCCCTTGGCATCAAGAAAGACGTCGGTTCCCATCGATTGCGGCGCGACTTCCCGATAGTCGATCGCGATCGTCTTCTTGGCTTCGGCGAGATAGATCAGCATGAAGCCGCCGCCACCGAGATTTCCTGCTTGCGGCAAGGTGACGGCAAGCGTGAAGGCGACCGCGACAGCGGCATCGACCGCATTGCCGCCACGCTTCAAAATATCGACACCGACACGGGTCGCACGCTCTTCCTGCGAAACGACCATGCCATGGGTCGCAAGCACCGGCAGAGCCCGCCTGCCCTCCGCCAGGAGGGGCGGTGCAATGAGCCGAGGCGCATCCTCAGCCCTCGCAGCGGCGGCAAAACCCATGAGCACAACGAGCGCGAGAAGCAAAGGAGCGAGACGCCGAAAATGAGATCGCGTTCGCAAGGATAAGCGCTCGACTTTGAGATCAACCATGAGAAATGGCGTTTTTGCGGGCGACGGGAGAGCGCTTGAGACGCCCACGATGTGCTACAAGCCGCATCGCGGCGCCGCAAGCCCAGACAGCGCTCGCCTGCTTAATTGCCCATTCTCTGGTGCCAGAGGCTTTCGCCAATCGAGCAGGAGACGCGCGGTTCGGGCGCCTGCGCCGGCACGAGAAGGCGCGCTGGCCGGCCCAGGCCCGCGACCTCGAGGACGAGCTTGGTGCGCGTGGCGTCGACGAAGGCTTTGTCGTCCTTCACCGGGATCATAAAGGCGCCGGCGCCGCCAATGACGCAATCGGCATAATATTCATCGAGATTTTCGATATCCATATAGCCGAACCGCGTCGGCCGGATGAGGAGCGGCAGGCCGTTCAGCGTGATGCCTTGGGCGACGGCCTCGTCGCGGGCAGCGGTGACGAGCCGACCGTTATTGTTGGGCCCGTCTCCAGACACATCGATGATGCGGCGGCCGCCGTCAAAGCCATTGCCGTCGAACATGTGAACGGAGAAATCGATCGCGCCGGCAATCGAAGTCCGGCTCGCGCGCCGATACGGCGACTCGAGGAGCTTGTCGGCAAAGGCGCGGGCAGAGCCTTCGCCGTCGATAACGCTCCAATCGATGATGATCTTCTGATCACTTGAACTCGCCCATTCCATATAGGCGATGGCGACCTTGCCGGTAGGACCCGACTTCAAGGCACGTAGGAAATCGGCTGAGGTAATAGCTTCGACGTAGCCGTTACGCTGCAGCTTCTGCTCTTCCTGATCCATCGAGTAGGACACGTCGACGGCGAGCACCAATTCGACATCGACTTGGACTTTTCCGTCCTTCGCCTGTGCGGTGGCTTGTCCCAAAAGGACGAACAGAGCGGCGCAGCCGATGCAGAAGGAGATGAGGAAGCCTTGGCGACCCATGGCAGAAATCCTCCGTCGTGACGTCGTCGCAGCAGGAAGCGCATGCACCGAAGTCTCCAACCAACTGAATTGACGATAATCCGCAAGCGGTTTGGAAACCAGACCGCGCTTATGGCGGTTTTTTTCATGAGGCGCTTTCGGTATCGCGGCGTAAAGGCTGACTTGCGTCGCACCCAACATGCTGATTAATCAACATGTTACGTAACCTGCGCCAAGTGGGAGCGAACGCCGCACTGCCATGTGTCGACCCGCATCACGTAGGCAATTGATTAAGAAAATTAAGCGATTGTGATGTCGGGCAGCATTTTAATTCGCGGACGGGCGCAGCACGCGTCCATCCAAGCCGCTCTTCAGTGCTCAGGACCACGAGCCATTCATGCCACTGATTGCAATTATTGATGATCGTGTCACGAACCGCAATATTTTCGGCGAGTTGGCAAAATCGATAGATGATGACGTCCAGGTTCGGACCTTTGCCGACCCGGTCGAAACGCTCGCCTGGCTCGCCGACAACACGCCTGACCTCGTTATCACGGACTACAAGATGCCGCAGATGGACGCTGCGGAGTTCATCCGGCGATTTCGAGCGGAGCCGGCCTTCGCCGATATTCCGGTCATCGTGATCACGGTCTTCGAGGAGCGCTCCTTCCGGCTGCATGCGCTCGAAGCCGGGGCGACGGATTTCTTGCACTCTCCGGTCGATCATCATGAATTCTTGACGCGCGCGCGCAATCTACTCAACTTGCGCAAGCATCAGCTTCTTCTCGCGAGCCGTGCCGTGACGCTCGAGCGCAAGCTCGAGCATGTCGAGCTTTCGCGTCAGATGGAACTGCGCGATTCCCGCGAACGCTTGGTTCAGGTCATCGACACCCTGCCGATGATGGTGAGCGCTTCCGGCCGCGACGGCGAAATCCTGTTCGCAAATGCCTTCACCACGAATTTTTTCGGCGTTGCGCCCGGCGAGGTCATCGGCAAGCCCGCGACTGTCTTATTCGGCGAAGGCACCGGCGCGCGCTGGCAAGCGCTCGACCGCATGGTGATCGAGACAGGCAAAACTCTCCCGAGCTTCGAAGAAGAGATGATGGATCGCCGCGGTGAACGCCGCGTCTTCCTATCGACCAAAGCACCGCTCCGCGATCACGCCGACAAGATTACAGGCGTTCTCTCGAGCTCGCTCGACATTACCGCCCGCAAGCAGACCGAAGCCCATCTGCTGCATCTCGCGCATCACGATTCATTAACCGATCTGCCCAACCGAACGATGCTGCGCGAACGTATGCGCGCTCTGATAACGCGCGGGCGCCGTGGCGATCAGATCTTCGCCCTGCATCTTATCGATCTCGATGGATTCAAAAGCGTCAACGATCTCCTCGGTCATACGGCCGGCGACCGCTTTCTCAAGGCGCTCGCCAGCCATCTCAGCCGCACGCTTCCACACGCCGACATGATCGCGCGATTAGGCGGCGACGAGTTCGCGATCTTGCAGAGCAATGTCCGGAACGGCGAGGACGCAGCGGCCTTCGCACGTCAGATCGCTGATTGCGTCCGCAGCTATGGCGGAAGCGAGATCGAACGCGTGACCACGAGCGCGAGCATCGGCACGGCCACCTACCCGACCGATGGCGGCGACGGCGAAGAGCTTTTGAAGAACGCGGATCTCGCCATGTATCGCGCGAAGGCGGAAGGCGGCGATTGCTTCTGTTTTTACGCCGCCGATATGCAAGCCCGCGTCCACCAGGCTGCGACGCTCGATTCGGAGCTGCGCCGCGCGATCGCCGAAAACGAGTTCGTCCTTTATTATCAGCCGCAGGTCGACTTGAAGACCGGATGCATCGTTGGTGCCGAGGCGCTATTGCGTTGGAACCGCCCCGGCGTCGGCATTCTGCCGCCCGGCACCTTCCTGCCCCGTGCCGAAGAAAACGGCCTGATCGTTCCGATTAACGAATGGGTTTTGCGAGAGGCCTGCCGGGAAGCGAAATCCTGGCAGAGGCTCGGCCTGCCGCCGCTGCGCATCGGTGTCAATCTTTCGCCTGTCCAGTTCCGACGCCGCACAGTGCCGCTTCTCGTCGCCAAAATTTTGGCGGAAACGGAACTCGATCCGCGCCGCCTCGATCTCGAGCTGACCGAAAGCATCGTGATGCACGATCTTCAAGCGGTGGCCAACGATCTGCATCAGCTCCTGAATCTCGGCGTGCATATCGCGATCGACGATTTCGGCACCGGCTATTCGTCGCTGAGCTATGTCAAGCAATTCCCCGTCACGCGGATCAAGATCGACCAGAGCTTTTTACGCAACATGACGGAGACGCCGGACGATGCTGCGATCGTGCGTGCCATCATTACGCTTGGCCACAGCCTCAATGTCGCGGTCGTCGCGGAAGGCGTCGAAACCGCCGAACAGCTTGCAATCCTCCGTGCCGAAGGCTGCGATGAAGTGCAAGGCTATTTCTTCGGCAAGCCGATGCCGGCAAGCGAATTCATCGATCACGTTCGACGCGCGCCAGCCTTGGCGCGGATAGCTTGAGCGCGATCATGCCGCCGAGATTAGCCGCTGTCGTCGAAACGAGGCCACACACAGCCTCGGCGCCAGGACCGATGGCCGCTTTGCAGACCATGTCCACTGAAGTCGAAGTTCCACCCGATCATGGTCGGGCAACCGCCGCCTGTAAAAAGCTCCATATACTGGTTGCCGAGAGCAACCCGATCATCCGCAGCGTCGTTGCCAAAATTCTGCAACGGCGTGGCCACAAGGTCGAGCAGGTCGCGAGCGGGGAAGCCGCGGTCGCAACTCTCTTCAAAGACGCCTACGACCTTGCCGTGCTCGCCGCCGATCTACCCGGCATATCGGGACTCGAAGCGACCAAGCTGGTTCGATTCGCGCAGACGGGTCGGCCGCATTTGCCTGTGATCGGACTGACGAGCGGGGAAACGGACCTATCGACCGAGATCTGCATGGACGCGGGCATGGACGCGTGCCTCGTGAAATTGATCGAACCGGACCACCTTATCGACCTCGTCGAATCGTTCATGCCGGCGGACCTCGGTCAACCGCGTGACGTCGAGGCGACCAACATCCCGCCCACGATGTCCTCGATACCTGCCAAGCCGGCGAAAGAACAGCGCTCTGCCATTGACCCGACAGTCCTCGCCGATCTCGAGAAGCTTGGTGGCAAGCCGTTCGTCGATGACATCGTCGCGCAATTCCTGAGCGATGCCAGAAGCACTATGGACGCGCTGAACGAAGCCGTCCGTCAAGTCGATACACATAGCTTTCACGATCAGGCGCATGCCTTGCGTAGCTGCGCAGCGAACGTGGGCGCCCGCCCGATCTATGAAAAATGTTTGGCCTGGCGCGCCCTCAGCGAAACCGAGCTAGCCGTCCACGGCAAGGCCTATATGCACGAGCTCGAAGCAAACCTGACCGAAGCCTCGCGCGTCCTCGGCCTTTATTTGGCCGGAGCCTGACGATCGCAAGATCCTCGAGGATCACGCGGCCGGTTCTCTGCATTTCAAGCAATCTTTAGCGACGAAAGCGCCCATTCGGGAAGCCCATGGTTTGCGAAGAGCCCGCTTTGCTGCGGCGGCAATGAGGCAAAAAACGGGCTTCGCTGCAGGATACGATCCTTATCCGCCTGATAATTGGCGAGCATGAGCGTCAGCGGCTTGATCAACCCCGGATAGTCCCGCGCCGGACAGATGGAATCGGCGAGGAAGTACCGGCGATAGAACGCCTGATGCTCGACGCGGACGGCCAAAGCCGCCAAATCGGCACGGTAATGATCGGCCGCCATCATGATCAAGCGAAGCGTCGCGTAAGGCAGCGCATGGAACATGCGCCCCGCCTTATAGTCGACGACGAAGCGGCCCGGATCGACGATCCTTTTGCCGGCCATGATATAGGGAGCAAGAAGGTCCGGGAAAGTCTCGAGCCCAGGCGAGGTCATGCCCGGCGCGCCGAGAATATGCAGGCGCAGCGCGCTAACCAGCGTGCCTTCATGGTAAAGGCCGACATTGATCGCGTTCGGCATCTCATCGAAACGATCGATCAATCTCTCGTTAACGTTTGCCGCGATCGCGCCTTCCTTTAAATAGGCGGCGTATCTCAGACGCTCGACGGCTTCGAGGTCTTGGCTGCTTTCGATTCTACGATATTCGACGGTGCTGATAAATTGTTGGATACGCGCAGCAAAACCAAGCTCAATGCCTCTTTCCTCAGTCGACATCGGAAACCCCTGTGGCCTAACCTCGAATACAAATGTTATGCGCGCATAGTGATTTATGCGAAAGACTTCATAATTCTTTAAGGTTATTATTTATAGTTAACGGCGCATAAGTCGTTAATTTACGGCATTCAGAAATCTGCAATAGTTCGCTGCTCATATGCGTTGCGCGCAGATCTATCGTTGCGAGAACCGTTGATTCCTTAAAGCTCGGAGCCAAACGGGTGATAAAGCTTTGGCGACATATCGCTGACCTGCTCTCCTTATCGAAGCTGAGCCGGAAACCGGCCGATGCCACTTATGGAACATCGTCTCGCGAAGCGACCTATATCGAAAATTACAACGTTCTTGAGACGGCGCTCGATCATCTGAATCAAGGCCTCGTCATGGCCGATGCGGCTGGGCAGCTCTTGGTCTTCAACAAACGCGCCGTCGAATATGCCGGCTTCGATCCGCATCAGTTCGCCTGGCCCGCGCGGGTCCGCGATGTGTTTCGTGCCCAGCTCGAAAACGGCGAATTCGGCCCCGACGGCATGCTCATTCCGGAAGAGCCGCGTAATTTTCTCCTGAAAGGAATCGGCAAGCTCCCGAAGTCCTACCGGCGTCGGCGACCTAACGGCCAGATCCTCGAGGTTAGAACCGAGACCCTGCCGAACGGCGGCTATGTCCAAACCTATTCGGACATCACCGAACTCATGCATGCAAAGGAAGCCGCCGAAGCTGCTGTCCAGGCGAAATCCGCCTTTCTTGCCACAATGAGCCACGAGATCCGCACGCCGCTCAACGGCGTTCTCGGCATGGCAGCTTTGTTGCAGGAGAGCGCCCTCACGGACGAACAGAAAGAGTGGACGCGTATCATCTCCGAAAGTGGCGATGCGTTGATGTGCGTCATCAACGATATTCTTGATTTTTCTAAGCTCGATGCAGGCATGGTCGATGTCGAGCTCGCACCTGTCGATCTGCAAGCTATGCTGCACTCGGCGGTGGATATGGTTCGTATTCCCGCCAAGACGAAAGGTCTTACGCTCAAGTTGCAGGTCGAGCCGGGTTTGCCCCGCTTCGTCCGAAGCGACAGCAAAAGGCTTCGGCAAGTCGTCCTGAATCTTTTGAGCAACGCAGTGAAGTTCACCGACCATGGCTCGGTCACGCTCTATGTATCGAGCAATGCCGTTTCCAAAGCAGGGGGCCTGCGCTTCGATGTCAAAGATACGGGGATCGGCATTCCGCTCGCAGCCCGCGATCGGCTTTTCAAGGAATTCTCGCAGGTAGACGCCTCCATCAATCGGCGCTTCGGCGGCACGGGTCTGGGGCTCGCTATCTCGAAGAAAATCGTCGAAGCCCTCGATGGCGTGATCGGCGTCGAAAGCAAAGAGGGCGAAGGAAGCTGCTTCTGGTTCGAGATTCCGGCCGAAGCCGCCGAAGGCACGGTGCAATCGGCAGCCTGCGAAGAACCTTTCGGGGCAACCGTTCAACGTGGCTACCGGGTCTTGGTCGTCGAGGATATGCCCGTCAATCAGATCGTCGCCCGCGGGCTTCTGAAATCGCTCGGGCATCGATCGGAGATCGCGGAGAATGGCGCCGTCGCCATCGAGAAGATCAAGACGCAGCCATTCGATCTCGTTCTCATGGACATGCAGATGCCGGTGATGAGCGGATTGGACGCGACGCGCATGGTCCGGAGCTTCGGCGGCAAATTTGCCACGATTCCCATTATCGCCATGACGGCGAATGCTTTCCGCTCCGACATCAATGAATGTCTAGCGGCGGGAATGAACGATTTCGTGGCCAAGCCGATCGAACCACGCGACCTCAAAGCAGCGATTCTTCGGGTGATGGGTGAGCGGGGTGTGGTCGACACGAGCGCTTCAACGCTCGGTCGTGAGATCGATGCGACGAAGCTTTGTGCCTTGGCGGATCATATCGGCGGCGAAGGCATGGGTGAAGTTTTGGACGATTTCACGGCACAGTCCGAGCGCGAGCTCCGCGCCCTCGAAGAGGCCATGCGGAGCGCGCAAGCCGCACGCGTCAACCAAATTTTGAAGTCGATGAGCGAGACGATGCGTACATTGGGGCTAATCGGCGGAGCCACGCAATGCGAGGAGGCGGCCGACACCATGACGGACAACTCGGCGTTAGGGCAAATTTTCGTCGACAGCTTGCGAGATGCGATCGATCAATCGGTGCAGCAGAGCCGAACTATTTTGTATGAGCGCCGCGCCGCCTGAGCGGCGAACGATGCGACCATGCGCCTATTCCGGCAATAGCAAAACCAGGATCGCGCTGAGAAACGTGAAAAGCACTCCGGCGTAGATCGGCATCGTGTAGCTGTTGCACACATCATGGATGAAGCTCGCCGCCGGCGGCCCGACGAAAGAGCCGATACCGACGGAACTCAGGCACAAGCCGAGAAAGCTGCTCAATCCACCGGCTTGGCTTCCGGGCAGGTGCTCGCCGACAAGCGGCGAGGTCAAGGCGACGATGCCGCCATAGCAAGCGCCGAACAGGAGAGTGAAGATACCGATTTGGAAAGGCGTTTGCGCCAAAGGCCAATAGGCGAGCGCAGCGGTCGTCGCAAATAGAAATCCGGCGAGCGCCCGCCGGCTGCCGAACCAATCGCCGACCCAACCGAGCAGGCGCCCGGCGATGCTGCCCACGCCGATCAAGCCGAGCAGCGTCACCGAGGTAGCGTCCGGAATGCCTTTCTGCTCGGCGTAATCGACAATATGCGCGAAGGGAAGTTGGTAGCCGAGCGATGCGAAGAGACCCGCTCCGAAAATAAGCTGAAACTGACGGGTCTTTATGCCCGCGAGCAAGCGCCCGGTAAAAAGCGGGCACTGGTCCACAGCGAGCGGCGATGTCGGCCGCCTAATCAACAAGGCAGCCGCTCCCCCGCCCAAAAGAGTCAACAGCGCCAGCCCGACAAAAGCCATGCGCCAGCCTTCGGCATGGATCAAACGGTCGGTGGCGATGGGGACGAGCAGAGTTCCGACCCCAATGCCGGACGCGACGAAACCCGAGACCATTCCGCGGCGGTGCGGAAACCAAGCCAATGCGGCACTGAGCGCCGGCACGTAGCAGCAACCAATTCCTAATCCAATACCGAAGCCGAAACAAAGAACGAGCTGCCAGAACGCATAAGCCTGAGATGCGCAAAGGAGACCGAACGCACTGATGACGATGCCGGCGAGCACCAAGGGCCGCGGCCCGTGC
>Ga0116227_10006870_pt1 | contig 22700 bp, 15 predicted proteins | sample S1TSphgellanicum_FD_89693 | JGI IMG/M metagenome (GOLD analysis project Ga0116227, IMG submission 89693) | Host-associated microbial communities from peat moss isolated from Minnesota, USA - S1T2_Fb - Sphagnum magellanicum MG | ecosystem: Host-associated > Plants > Peat moss > Unclassified...
GTTCATCAGCTCCCAACAGTGGGTGTAGATAAGCATATAATAATCTTCCCAAAAACTTGGGCAAACCATTATACACAATCTGCGTCCTGAGTTTCTGTTGCCTTTCCGGAAGCAATGGGAAGATTATGGGATCTTGAATAACCGCAGAATACAGAGACTTACTTGGCACCTTCAGATACCAGAGCATCACACTCGCTGGTTGTCCTGTTCCACACTGTAACATCATACCTGACAGTAATTCCAGCAGACAGAATTCAGCAGGTAGTAACCAGTTCACAGTTTACAAAAGGAAAATATAACATGAATGAGTGCAGAATCAAATACCAGACCAATGCAGCTAGCAAGTCAGGACACATCAGAGATAAAAGTCTATACCCAGCTTTTCCAGGTTGCGTGCCATAGCTGTTCCCATAATGCCAAGTCCAAGAAATCCAATACTAGGCAATGGTTGCTCTCTCTCTACAAAATCCACATTATGAGTTGATGGAAGGTAGATCAGACGACATGCTATGATATGTGCAGCCATAGTGCCCCAGAGATTGTGACATGCTACAATTAGGGTTTCATATGAGTATCTTGAAAGCAATGATTCCCAAGCTGATTGCTACGCTCGTCAGGGCTAAGCATTGCGTGCAACAGGGACAGAAACAGAGAAGAAATCACAGAGATAGATTGCCAGAGAATAACCAGCACATTATCATGTAATATACAGATCAAAACCACGGCTACAATGCCCTGGTTTTCTCTTTTCCACGGACATACTCCTACAAAATGTAAGTCCACCAAAAGAAATTCACATCGTAAATCCACAAAACGGTAACAGAAAGCGCCTGTAGAGAACTTGGAATCCCGAATGCAAAATCTCACGTGGGCAGAAGAGGGTAGAGAGAGGGAGAGATATATATATACTGACCTCCATCAGATTGGGACTTGACAACAAAGCTTCTAAGAGGAGGAGAAGGATGGCAGGGGGGGGGAGTAAGAGACCACGGGATGCGAGCAGCAGCTGCAGGCAGACGGAGGCCGTGACTGGCGAAGCATGGGATGCGACGATGGAGCACGACAGGCAGGAATAGGAAGAAAGAAGGGAATGATGTACCTGCGACGACGGGCGCAGCTTTGGCCATAGCCGCCATAGCTTTGTGCTGTGTCCCGCTCGCTCGCTCGTCGCTGCTCAGACGCCCACCACCACTCTTTATCTCCCCGCTGTCGTCCTACGTTCACGCCTCTCGAATAGAAGAGCACTTCAGTGGAACGTAAGACCAGTGTTGGGCGGTTCTTTGAGTTTTTCAAAGAACCGCCAGTTCCGGTTCTTTCGATATTTCAAAATCAAATAATCACAAGTTCCGGCTCTTTCAAAACCCTTGAAGAATTGACAGGTTTCATGAAAGAACCGGCAATGACCAGTGATTCTTTGATCGGTTCTTTGACTGTTCGTTTTGCTTTGAAAACCATAGTTAAATACCAAATTTGGTTCCTTGATTTTTGAGAACTGGTGGCAAGTGATATATAAAGGGCTGATGACTGGCAAATAAGTGAATATATACCCTGGCTGATAACTGAAGGGTATTTTTCTCAGACCCTAAGAGGTATCTAGCAGGATGAAATGGAGTGGGATGTGATTTTCATTGGAATGAATACAAAATGGATGAAAAGAGGACTAGTGGATGTAGTTGAAACCAAAAGGTGACAAGTGAGTGGGTAGTTGATGGAATTTTCTTTTTTTTATTATGTGTGTTTATGTTTGTTTAATGCAAGTTGATAGTATTGGAAAGATTTGTGGTGTGATGTTGTGGATACCCATAGAGTCGATGTGTGTGTGCACATCTCATCGACCCTATGGGTATCCACCTCTTACATTGTGCTCACGACAATGAATGCATTGGAACCCATGACATAATTTGTGACATTTTTGTTGTCATTGTGCAAGATGTTGGTTTCTACATGGGATGAAACAATTACATGTGTTTTTTTCAAACACATTCAACTCCTCTCATTGATGAATTGAAATTGTGCTTACCAAATATGGCATCACACCCTAGTCGACGTTGTCATTGTTGACCCAATGCAAGTAAATTTATATCTTCGATCTTGTGCAACTCAAGCCAAGGAAAAGAGCTATCATAACCAACACCCCACTAATCAATTCCTCCCCTTTAGCAATTGAGGTATTTGCTTACTTACGCAAACATGCCAATGTGTTTTTACACGATTGTGCCAATGCCATTTGAAAAGGCTAAAAGGCCTTCATCTTTCTACCTTGCTCATTTTTCTTTGTCAAAAAGTTCTAATGACATTATAAAAGATGCATGCATCCTCCATCTTAAGTTGGCCAATAACCATAGGCTTAACCACTTCCCAACTTCCACCCCTTCAAGAGACACTTCCCATCAACACAATCAATCTATTGCAAGCCGTCGGTTTTTGACATATATATATGGTTAACCTACCACATGTGGTTGATTATGGACATGAAGAGATTTTTGCACCTACTTTGAACCAACTTGACATCATGTCACTTCTCTTTTTTCCTTAAATTTACTCCTTTGTACATTTTCCTAATATACGGTGTGTGTTTTAATAACGCTTTACAGGACTTTGATGATATTGTGAAGGCAACTTGTCCAAGCGGCCAAGAATGTTCATTCCAAAGGTGTACACTCAATGGTTATTTGAAATTTCACTACTACAAAATGTGGGTGCAGTTCATTAATATTTGTTCACTAGACCAATGAACTCACTATTTCTTCACTAGTCCCCATTCAATACAACCAATCAATTCACTCAAAATCCAGTGAAATCATTTAGCATACAAAGACACCTTTTGTTGTAGTGTTTTAATTGAGATGTTAAAATGAAATGCAAGCAACGTGTTTGGGTGCCAAAGAATGTTGTGTCCAAATGTATTCACATTGTTGGTTATTTGAGATCTTGATAGAATGTTAAGATGAAATGCAAAAACTTAAGGTAAAAAAATTTGGGTTTCCATTATTGTTGAAAACATTAAGAAATGAGTTTTTTTTTTTTTTAAGAAGAATTTTTTTTTATAATGTTAGTTATATTGTTTTTTCAATGTTAAGGTTTTTGTAGTAGAAGTTGTTTTAAGAGGTTCAAACTCTTTCAATATTAGTTAGTTGAAGTGTATTTGTTCTTTACGCAAAGTGGTACATTCTATAAGTGGGTATTAAAAGAATAGATGTGGAACATTGTTGTTGTTGGTAGAATTTTGTGGAATTTTTTAGGTGTTCTAGAATATTGAAGATAGAATAGTGTGATTATTGACATAGGATTTAGTAGAACTTGTGACAAAATGGTTGTGTAACAATCTTGGATCTACATGTAAAAGAAGGAGATGTAAATGCCATTGGCTGTTGTTGGAAGTATGAAACAATTTTTGGTTTTTGTTTGTATGTAACAATAAAACCCTAGATGGCTTTGGAAATGAATCCATTAATGAAAATTGGGCATTATAGATTTTTGTTTTTGTTTTTGTACAACTTGTTAACATATAGAATGTTGTGAAATTTATTACACAAGATATGTTTGTAACCTTTGGAGTTGTAAGTAACATTGTTACATTATTCAAATTCCATGTTGGTTTTGTGGTTGATTTGTTTTATATAAATATTGCATGTTTCATTTCCAATGCCCACAAGTTCCATTATATTTTATTTATGTAAAAAAATTGTAGGAAACTCATTTTTCCAATATTATTCAAATGGAAATAATTTCCAAGGGGAATGTTAATAGACGAATCATGACCATAAGTGTCATGATGAAGTGTGTTAATGCCTTAAGGTGGCTTGATGTTTTAGACATCAAATGTCTAAAATCTGCAACATAAATTTGTAGTTCACATGAGTGTTTTGGAGAAGCTTTTTCATAATTAAAATTTGGTTTGTTGATAAAAAATTTAATGTTTCCTCACATTTATACACATGTATGACACATTTTTCAAAGACATTTACACACAATTATTGTGTGGATGTATTTTATTGGACATTCTTGGAACATCATCATCTTTTTTATTACAACTAGAAATTTTTGCATGCATATCAAAAAAGCAATTAATATTATAAACATAAGAAATTAAGTTGTTAGTTTTTTAAAATATTGTACACCACATAACCCTTTATGCAAAATATGGACAAAATATAAATTTATCATTTCAAGGAGTAACAAATGATTTAATAAATGAGTAAATTTTAATATTAAATATATATTTTTTGTTTATTTAATGGAGGTATATATATATATAGTATTTATAAGAATGTAAAGTTTTAATATAATGTGTAGGTGAGCATAAGCATGTTAAAGTAGGCCAATTGGTGATCCTTACTCAAAAAGTAAAAGTAGATGAAAAGTAGAGTTTGCATTTTTGAATTTTAAGGCTTTTAGCAATGCTACAAATTTTAGAATGTATTTGCTATACTAAATAAACCATATATGGTCATATTTCATGTGTTCTATTATTTTCAACATTTTTTTTATTTATCGCAAGTTAATGTCTAATACTTTTTCAAAATCAAACTATTCTAACGTTGTGATATTGATGTTTGAGATATCATGCATATTGATATATATTATTGAAACTTGAATATTTCAATTATGATAATGTGAAGCCTTTAAAAAATAATTTTCCAAATTAATAGAATTATGCATTTAAAACATGATTTTCTATATGAACCCAAATACTAATACTTGCATATAATATGTCAAAACAATCCTTTAACAGTTTGAAAGTAGGACATATGAATTTTTTGGTCAAATGATAATTAATTAATATGTTTTTATGTTACTTTGTACAATATGGGACAACAACATAAATTTGAAAAGTAGAGTGACAGCGGGTTAAAAAACAAGGAAACACAAAATCTTAAGCTTTAAAAAACATATTTATACCATCCTACTTACACTCATGTAATTTTTCTGTATGTTTTTAAATATTAGATTCTACTTTCTATGTTTCAAAATTGACAATTTTGTGTTTTCTACTTGCAACGTATATTTTTTTGGCTTACTTTTGTATGCTTGCACTAGGTGAACTAGCTATATTGATCAAAATCTTGGAAGAAATCTTTTTGGATAACAATCATTGTATTATCAATGTAATTGAGATTAATTTAATCAAGTTTTTTTATGTTGGAAATAGTTGACAATATTTAAATAACAATGGTTACAAATTAAATGGCATAATTGGAAAATGGTTTTAATGAGATGCATAATAAAAGAACATGAATAGGTCATCTTATAAATACATGAACGAATCAACAACTATCTACACCTAAACATAATATGTGTTTGTGACAGTAGTTTTTATATGCATATTATTTAATGTAAAAAAGTTTGAAATAATTTTTTTTTTCAAATGATTTTTAACTTGTAAGGACTAGTGATATATAAAATACATTACACAAAATGGGTAAAAAGTATGTGAAAGTAGTGAAAACTAAGTAAGCACTAAATTAACCTTACAAAATAACAAATGGAAATTTTTTATGATTAATTTCCATTTGGTTTTTTTAAATTTTTATGTAGTATTATATGTTATTTTGTTTTTGGTAATCATGTGTATAGGTCAATTGTGATGTGTGTAGGAAAAAGATTTATTATAAATGAAATTATGTGAAGTTTTAAACAATATTCCACATAATGAGGTTAATGTGTTTGAAATTTTAAATATTTATGAAAAGATGTTATAGTATTTTCATAAACTAGTTTTCATATACGATAGTTCTTTTGGATGATATTTTTCATTTATTTCAAAATATATGATGTAAATTGTTTTAATGGAAAAAATGATTAATAGGGCATAGTGAACCCCCAACCTTTCCCAATAAAAGCCAATCAATTCGTGGATGATTAGGTTAGCAAGAAAACAAAATTCTTAGATAACCACAATAAAATGCCAACCCCAAGTACCCATCTCTTTCATCCAAATCAATTCATTCCATTTGTTTCTTGAAAATGATTTTGTGCTAGTTGTAATTATTGGCCACCCCAAGACACACAAAATTGATCATGGATGTGCTAAACATCCCCTACATTGATGTTGAAGATGAACTCATGGCATACACAACTATCAACATGATCCACAAGGAGGTGCATGGGACACTCACGCCATATCAAATGGCTCGATTTTTTTGTCAACTTCAAAATCACAAACATCACCATTTGGTCCATCTTGACCTTTGAACATGTTTTAAAACTCTTCAAAAGCCTCCATAACACCAAAAAAATGCCCACTTATTCAACAAAGAAAACCAACTTGCCAACCATTAACCCTAGTGATGTAACAAGTATGAAAGCATTACCATCAACGACTATGGGATCAAAAACAAAAAATGATCATTAGTAGCAAATCACCATCGACACCATGTCTATATAATCATTTGTATACCCACACCACAAGTCTATGTTAGATAGATTATCAACACGACACGAAGATTTTAGCAACATCGTGCAAACCCGCCCTTTCAAATGTGAACGAATGAAACATATTTTCAACCCTTCAAAAACTACTTCAAATTTAATATCATTTTTGGCACCTTTTGCAAATATTAAGGTGATAGAAAAGAACATAAATATATGAGCATGTTACAAACCACTGGACTAACTAAATATAATAATCTCTGAAGCAAATTGTTTATGAATTCCAAATATTGGCAACTTTGTTGTTGAAACATTTTGTAACAATTTTGAAATATATATACACACTTTGTTTACCCCCTTTTTACAATTCCACATTTGTGTAGGCTCCTTTAGTTGGTTTTTGAACAAATGCAACACTTCAAAAAAGTTGCATAAAAAACTCAAAAAAATTTCAACATAAAATTGATATACTTAAAGTGCATCTAAACTTCTCAATCCCTTCAACTTTAGTCAAGAATGATAAAACAATTAATAAATAAGGCAACTATTTAAATGTGAAAACCTTACTTGGATCATTTACAAATTCACAAAAGGAAAATGGATTGATGGGTCTTTCCCATGAACTCATTTTCTACATTGAATGATTTTTGTGCATTAAACATAATGGTAACAAAAACTTTCCATTCCAATAGCTTTAAAAAAAAACCCATCTCAAACTTGTTATCCCATAGGCTACCTCCAACTACAACCAAGCCCATAGGTTCGAGCACTTGTTCCAAGTCAACAAATAAACTTGGTTCTTGTAATGTCATTTTTTATGAACTTTAATGATGATTGTTCAACTAGATTTGATGGTGGTGGCATTTGAGGATTGGGCACACAAGGGAAGGATAAAAGGACAGCTTGCAAAATGGTTAATTTCCTAGTTCTAGTGATAAAAGGCTGATTTGTGGGTGTGGATGTTTAATGACTTGTTTTTCTTTCTATTGTGACTATTTGGGAGAAATGCCCACAGTTGAATTCTTAGTTCTTTTTACTCATGTTCCATTCTACTACACACTGGATCTCAAAGGTGAGATCAACATAAAACCACAAACATGAACAAAGTGTGTGGGGATGGTGGAAGTGACAAAGATGATTAGGGGACAAAAGGTTAGTTTGAAGAAGGCATAAATGTTGTAATTTGTGGTGTGTTGGGATGGTGAGTTGCATTTGTTTGTCAAGAATTTTAGTAATGTGGGTTGTGCACTATTTATGAAGACTTGGGGGAAAGGGAAATTTTTCAATGGTGCCAGTATCCAATACATTGGAATTTTCTATGAAATCTTTCTCTTGTGAAGAAGATGTGTGTGACATAGAAAAAAAGGAGGAGAGTATGGAACATAATTATATATTTATTTTTGTAATGGAAAATAGTTGCACTAGAAGAAAAACACCTATTTTCAACTGGTTTCTACAACTAAATTTGAATCGCAAGCAACATTTGTGACTAAAATCCCCTTAGTCACCTTGGACAAGTTGCATGTGATATTACTCACAAATGACAAGGGGTATTGGATGAATGAAATAGTCAACAAATACAAGTTCAACCTTTGATTTCATTGTATATGTATTATCACATGTGAATAAGATATAATTATCTTGTTCATTATTGAGAACAAATGATGTGTTGCCACGTGTCCCAATATTTAATTATTTAAAATAATAATTATTATTATTATTTTGAAATAATCTAGGATGTTCAATTCACATGCTTGGATGATTTATATTATGACATGTGGTCCAATGTAAATATGCCACGTGGCATTAAAAAATGAATTTAATACAAAATACTAATATTAATTTGGTAGGTATGTAAATAGGTACATAAGTAGGTGCCTACAAACTTAAGTAAAAAGGTAGGTAAGTAGGTCCTACCTTCTTAGGTTAAATACCTACTCATATAGGTAGGTATTTAAGTAGGTAAGTACATAGGTCAACCTAGGTGGGTAGGTTGGAAAAGGTAGGTAGTTTTAAATTGTGCATAATTATTTTTTTATTTTGGGATAAGCCTTTTGAATGGTTCATTCCATGTGCACACATATTTTAATGTGAAATTGAATTATCGCACCCCTTGTTTATATAGTGTTCAAACTAGGAATGGAAAACAAACAATATGGGATAAGTTTTGAAGTTGCAACTTCCTCACAAATTAAGTTATAATTTCAAAACATTCTTCATGCCTTCTTTTCTTAATTTTTAGTCATGGTTCACTAGATAATTAAATAATCATTTAATTAATAATGATTAAATTTAACATATATTTAAAATATAAATTATACATTACAAATATTAAGTATTCATTATCAACTATTTAAATAACTAATAACTTATTAATATTTAGCTAACTAACTATTTAATTACTCAAAACTTGTCAATGCATAACTCATAGATAAATAAGTGACTTAAATATTTAAAAATATTTTTTTACTTTTAAAATTTTGGTCGAATTATAAATAATATAATTAATGTAAAAATAATATAATTATTATACTTCAAATTAACTATTATAAATATTTATTTTCAAATTTAAGAATGAACTAATAATTGTTATTAGAAAATAAATTCTTACACAAATTATTTATTTTTAAAGTAACATTACACTAATTACTGTAATTACTATATAACTAAATTTATCATTGTAAAAATTGTTGTTGGTGAAGTAAAGGGTTTTTTCCATTTGTAATTAATAACTATAAATACAATAATATGCTGAACATATATTAATAAATTTTAATCTCTGTAATATTATTGTACAAATACTTATCATAGATAAGTAATTACAGATTTTTTTATTAAAAAAATTACTGTATAATAATTCCTGCAATTATAATCATTACAATAATTATTTTAACTACATCATAAAATTTCCAAAATTTTAATTCAGATTTAAAGTTGTAAATTACAGATTATGAATAATTATGTTAAATTAGAAAGTAATTATGAAATTACTATAATTAATTCTTATCTGAAATAATTACAATGATTTTAAAGTAATGTAACATTAATTACAGTGATTAATTTATTTTACTGTAATAATATAAATTATATAATTAAAAAACTTATGTTGTAACAATAATTATTTAAAGTAACTTATAATTAATAAATATAATCATTTATAATTATTTATAAAAGTGATATATTATGAACAAGTAGTTACAAGTGATAAATATTTTGATTTATTATATTAAAATCCATGTAGTTATGGTCATAACATATTTTAATTAAATTATGATTATTCTATAAACTTAAATAATAAATAAATTTATAAATAATAAATAATAAATATAAATTAGTTATAAATTAGTTATTCAAGTATTGTAATTACAACTTATAAATAAATTAAATAATTTCAATGATTTTATGTCATTATAGAAGAATTATTATTAATATAAAATGTTATGTTTTTATATTTGCAATTTACTACAAATAAGTAAATAATGAATATTACATAAAATTATTTTTGTGTATATTTTTTTAAATAAAATAATTACAACAACTTTGCTCATCATTTTAAGATTAATATAAAATTTTGAAATAAAAATTCTAACTATAGGACATAACTTTTCAATTAGGATACGAAATTTTATTATTATTATCATTAAATCATAAGTGTTGTACAGTAGTTATTTTTTATGATTGGAAACCATCATTTTAATTAATTTGAAAAATTTTGTTGTAATATTATTTATTCATTTCATATAAGCAGTAATAAATAATAAGTAAAATAATTTATTGTAATTATTTTAAATTTGCAATATTTTTTTTCTAAAATGTTATGATGTAATAACAATTATATATTGTAAGTACATAATTAAATATTCTGGTATACTGGAATGTAATTTTGACAAGTACAAAAATTAAATTAATTCATTTAATTATAGTGGAAATATTTTAATTAAAAAAATATCTAAAAGTAAAATTATGAAAAATTAAGCTCAATTATAAATTATGTGTATATTGTAATTAATTTATAAGTAAAATAAGTATTATGATTTTATAATAATTATATATTAATTACAATAGTTTTATTGTTATTTAAAAATATACAAATATTTAATATAACAATCTAAGTTGGAATATATTTAATTTGTTTGAAATTAGAAATAATTTAATGTAATGAAATTATTATAATTACAATAATCATATCAATGATTTTAATTACAATAAAAATACTATGAATATTAAGTTTAATAGTAAATCAAATTATTATTATAATTAATGTATATAAGCATATGTTGATTACAACTAAACAACATTTCATTTACAACTAATGGGACTTTAGATGTTCACTCTTGGATGATAAATCCAACCCATATATAGATGTAAACCAATTTAGTCATAGACTAATCGCAAGTTAATCATAGGTGAGTTGATTGATGTTAGCATGATGTCACACTAGTTGCAAAAGGCAAAAAAAAGTTGCAAAAACCAAATAGTTGTAAGTAGTTGTAAATGTGTTGGTCACATATTGACCTTTTTCTTATAGTGTTGATGGATTCACAAGTGTCTTGTTGGTCTTTGGTTTCATTTAAAATATGATAGAATGTTAGAGATAATAATTCATATTATAATCATATAAAGTTTCGTTGTGTTCATATAGTAACAATATTTTTTTATATAAAAATGATAGGATAATTATTCATTATTTAACATCTAGAGTAGGACACATATTTCTACCATAAAACGATAGTTGCCAACAAATGGCAATGACCATGAAGTAAGCTTGAAGGTTGAATTCTATAGGTTCATTCATCCATCAATGGACAAAATCTATTACATTACATTGCAACTAACTTGTAATTAATGTATTATCAAATTATTTTTGATAGAAGGAAAAGATAGTACGTTAGATGGGTTCTTTTCATGGGAACAATACTGATTTTTTGACATAACAATTTATTTATTAATACACTATATTTTTAGGGGGATAGTTATACACTAGTTGTAATACCCAAGAGATAGTTGTACAATAGTTGTATATGAATTTTTTTTTAGTTTTAATTGCAGGGTAGTGTGGTTTCGACAAACGCAATTTTTCATAGTGTGGAAAAAATCTTGGGAAAGTTGGTAAAATGCTATATGAACTTCTCAAAGAGGAATAAAATGAAATCATAAGCACAAGAAAAACCATAGTTTAAAAATAAGTATAGGTAATTGAATTGTTAATCAATCTATTAAGAAGATAAACATATCTCCAAATTCGATCAAAATCGCCATGGAAAGGATCTACCACTTCTAATGGTTGTCAAGTTATCATGTAAAGGACCACTTGACCATTACATATGGGGCCATTTTGGAATGTGTAGAACCTTGTTCATGTTACCCAAAATCAAATTTTGAAGTCAATGTGTAATACTTGCATATGGCCAAGTTAGAATGTGCATAACCTTGTTCATACAAACTCTAAATCAAATTTTGAAACCAATGTGCAATACCTACATATGGGGCCATGTTGAAATGTGTAGTTAATTATTCATGTTATGTCAATAAAATAAACACCAAATGCAATACCCACATAAAATACAAACATCAAAACATGGTGTTTATGACTAAAACATTTTTTAGTCATGTAATCATATATGCCATCTAGACGTTGTCATTTTAATAATTATAATCATAATGTTGATTACATGACTATAAATATGATTACAACTATGACTACAAGTGATTATGACTATAATTATGACTACAAATAATGGACTTAATATATGTGAACATGGCAAGACTTGTGTTGATTTATTTTTTTGACAAGGTATGTCAACCTTAAATAAATAGATAATCTATAGTTGTTTAACAAATCATTTTAGAAGAAAAATGGTCTACCTAAATGTAGGTGGATTAAGGTTTTAAAATATTTTAACACATCACAATAACATTTATTAAAATATTATAATATGCAACATGGGTTTACTTTTTCCCAATGTAGCCCAATTTAATTTAAATAGTTTAATTTAGTTAATTTAATTTAATTTAATTTAACCTAATTTAGTTCATTTTCCTTCACTAGCATAATTTAACTTAAATTGTTTTACTTCAACCTATTTTATTTTAGTTTCGCATAATTTAACCCCCATAATTTCATTTGGCTTAGATTAGCCAAATTTAATCAATTTTAATTTAATTAAACCAAGTTTAACATATTTTCATCAAGTTTTTAAAATTTTAACTTATTTTAATTAAATTTAACCTTGTTTAACCATGTTTATCTAATGTAACCAAATGTAAACAATTTTATGTTTGTTTAACCAAATTTAGCCAAATATATTTGTTTAGCCAAGTTTAATGAATTTAAACCCAATTTAGCAAAATTTAGTCAAATATAGCCAAAGTCAAGCTTTAAATGGCCAAATTTAACTTAATTTATGTTAATTTAATCAAATTTAGATATGTTTAATGAATTTAAGCCTAATTTTAGCCTAAATGGCCTAGTTTAACCATATATGTTAGTTAAGTCTAGTTTATTTTAATTTAACTTAGTTTATTTTAGTTTAGCCAAATGTAATTTTAATATATTAATTTAGCCAAATTCATGTGATTTTAGCCAAGTTTAATGAAGTTTAGCCATTTAATTTATGTGAATTGAACCAAGTTTACAAAAGTTTAACCAAATTTATGGGACTTGAGCCAAGTTTATTGAAGTTTAACCAAATTTTATGCTAGTTTACCCAAGTTTACTGAAGTTTAATCAAGTTTAATGAAGTTTAACCAAATTCATGTGAGTTTAGCCAAGTTTACGAAACTTTAGCCAAACTTATGTGAATTTAACCAAAGTTTATAAAAGTTTAACCAATTTTTTTGGAGTTAATCAAATTTATTGAAGTTTAACCAAATTTATGTTAGTTTAACCAAGTTTATAGAAGTTTACCTAAATTTATGTTAGTTTGATTAAGTTTAGCCAAGCTAAATGAAGTTTAATTAATTTTATGCTAGTTTAGCCAAGTTTAGTCAAATTAAATGAAGTTTAGCCAAATTTACATTTGTTTAACCAAAATTATGTTAGTTTAACCTAATTTAGCCAATTTAAATCTAGTTTAGCCTAAATAACTTAGGTGTAGCCTAATTTTGCTTAGATTAAATTAAAGCAACCTAATTTTAGCCTATTGAAGCCTAGGTTAGTCTAGACTAAACTCTTAGGTAGCCTAGGTTAGTGTAGGTCAATCTAGGATGGCATAGGTTGACTTAGGTTTTTAAATTTTAGTTTTTATACTTTTGTGACAACTTATATTACAAACAATATGTTGTAGTGCAATGGTCAAAGGGTTGAACCCTAAAGTGGAGGTGAAGGTTTCAAGTCCTTTCACTTACAACCTAGTTGTTCTTATGGTTTGTAGCAACCTAGTCACACCTAGTGGGTTTAAATCTAAACGTACATGGCCTAGGTTTTGCTTTCAACCTAGGTCTCCGGAATTACCAAGGCAACCTAGCTTAGATGCAGCCTAGCTTAGATGCAGGCTACCAAGTCTACATCTAAGCTAGGTTGCCTACTAGCCTACATTATGCCTTTCATGCCATGTGGCATCATGTAATTGGGTCAAATAATTCAAATTTTAGCTCTATATGCATGCCACGTGGTGTCACATAATTGGGTCAAATAATTCAAAAGATAGTTTTAGTGCATGCCATGTGGCATCACATAATTGGGTCAAATAATTCAAAAGTTAACTTGCACTTGCCATGTGGCATCATGTTACTAGGTCAAATAATTGAATATTTTGCTTTAAATTGCCATGTGGTAACTTGTAATTGAAAAATCAAAATTTAAATTAATTGTATATTGACACATGGCAACATAAAATTTGTCAAGAAAAATTCTAATGACAATGTTTCATTGGAACTAGTTTATGTAGGATGGGTATTTTGGTGATCATCACTTTGACAATGTTAGAATCATTTTGGATTATAATTTGTCATAGATCAATTTTCATTTTAAAATTGTTTTGTTGTCTATTTTACACCCTTTCAACTTTTTTGTTTGTTTCTATCTTGTTGTTTTTCTTACACCTTTTCAATGTTTTTTTTCTTTTGTCTATTTGTATTTTGTTTTGAACTATTTTAATGAATCAAACTTTCGTTGACATTTTGCCTACCAAATCAAGAATGAAAAAAAATATTAATGGAACAAAATGACATATAGTGAAATTTATAAAATTTTATTTTTTGAAAAAGACAAAATTGATTACAACAAAATTATTATGTCCGCAAAAAAAATTTAATCATTGTCACTAGTAGTGTGAAGCAACGTGGAGCCCATATATATATTGCAATCATAAAAGATGTGGTCATAAATTGTGGTTAGGACTACAACCACATTTGCAACTAGTGGCAAATACAATGTGGTTTTTGGACTACATCGTCATGTGTCATGACCAGTCACAAATTGCATATATGACCAAAATTTTGTAGTCATATATGTTGTGTTTTGGCATTGTGGATATTGCACTTGTGTAAACTACTCAGTGATTGTTCAAAACATGGGGGTATTCAAGGGACATCAAATTGCCCATGGAAGTTTTCATAAATAATTGTGGGTATTGTATGTAAAAGAAAACCCACCATTAACATTTAAAATGTAATATGCAAGTATTGAAAGATAGATTGTTTGTTGCAAAGTCTTCGGTGAATGGGAAAAAAAATATATTAAAATCCTTTATAGAATACTTGAATTAAGTTGTAAAACCCAAATTTCCTCAAAATATTGATTGGATTAACTTCTTTGAGCCTTGTGGTAAATTGGATTTCTTACAAAAGTCCACTATGCGATTAAATATACACAAAATTTTGAACCTCACACTATTTTACAAAAGTATGTGGATATGTGTCCAAAAAACCCTAAACTATATCATCACTAGAACTAAATGGTCATCCATCATGCATGTGATTGGCAATAAGATGTTGCAATTGCAACTACCTTTGTGGCATGTTGATGGGTGTACACCCATTGATGTTCCAACTAGAGGTGAACTACATTGGCCATAAACCTCTCCTTAGTGGTATCTCAAATTTTGATACAAAAGCACAAAAGTTGATTAGTATGTTAACATTCAAGAAATGCAATCCAAAGCATAATTGAAAAAAGTAAGAATGAAAACATACCAACCATGTATCATCTTTAACTCATGATACTCCAAGACCACTTGCATCTCCTTAATACATGTGGCCTTGTTTGAACCCTACATCTAATATGTGGCTAAACCATTTTTAGCTTTTTGGTGTATGTCATCTTATTTATTTGAAGTTTTTCAACAAAGTCTTTAGTTTTTTCCAGTTTTGAAAAAACAGTATGTGGGATGCTTCCTACCCCCCAACTAGGAATTGCAAAAAGTTTGAGCAACAAATTAGAAGTTAATTTAACTAAATGTGGTTTACAAACCTCTGATTGTTTTTGGGCCAATGTTTGAAGGTGGTCAAATTTGAGTGTAACTTTCAATCTTGTCAATTAACAACTTTTTGCTCATTTTATCATTAATTACATGGGCATCACTAAAAATTCAAGCATTCACAATTGAATGATCTTGGCATCTTGGGTCCCCTTCACAAGTGGAGGGGTGTCTAGATTTCCTACCCTCTATGGTGAGGTTGTGGTCTTTGAACAAATGTTTATTGAGTAATCACTTTGTAGGATATGATTGGGTGCATGTACCAACCTTGCAAGCAAACCTAATGCCCACCTTAATGCATCCAATGTTCTCTTTTGTTATCTTAAATGGGACAAGGGGGGTTTGTTTTCAAAGGGTTATAGTTGTAACAACCGGCAACATATACCACACAACACAATTTACCATTTACACCTGCAGTATTGCAACAATGACAAAATTCAAATCTACTAATACATATGTGGGTATTGCTATAAGCTAAACTAACATCCAAACCTTTTTTTGGGCATTGCAACAAAAAAATGGCAAAAAAAACCCCACCTTCCATTCACATGGATGCAAAGGGTGGGGTGAAGTTTTATCAAAAGCTTTACATTGATTTGCATAACAAGACAACTTGGCCATAAGAACTTGTTTGATGCATATGAAAAAATATAATTGGTAAGAACCTACCAAGTCTCCTTTGCACATGATATTGTTCATCTTCTTGGTTGTCCCCATTGTGCTCAAGCTCATTAAGGTCAACAAAATGTTGAGATGGAAGGGTAGTTACAAGGGCCATTTCACACATTTGATCACCCATCCCTTGTTCATTTGCTTCACTTGATGGACCATGTTCATAAATCTCATTAGACATTGGAACACCCAATTTCTCAACTCTATGTGTGTTTAATATAAGAGGCACTAGCTCATTCATACCTTGTTTTGCATTAATAATTATTTGGTCACATATGGCCTAAATTGCTTCAAGCACCTCCTTACCTACTATCTCCTCATCTTCAACATGAAGATTATCTTGTCTTTCAACTATAACCCTTAAGTTGTTTGGTATAGGCACATCAATTGCAATATTTAGTTTATCCCCTTGTAATCATAACCTTTTATTCTTTTGAGGTCCCATGGCACTTCATAGATATGTCTAATGAATCCATACAACACACAAGATGGTGATTTTGAATCAAGAGGAGGAAGGTGATGGCAAGAGCAACAAAACCTAAATAAATAAATAATTAATTAAAAATAAAAATAAAAATAAAATAAAATAATTATTTAAAAAACATAAAAACATTCAAAAAATCATTCAAAAATATAGCAACAAAAAAAGACAAAACCAAACCAAAATAAAAGTAAAAGAACATAAAATAGAACAAGACAAAAAAGAAAGTAAACACAAAAACAAATTTAAAATGAAAAAAATAGAAAAAGAATAAATAGTTAGGGGAACATGAAGCTCTTGGCAATGGTAGTCAAAACCTCTAATTGCCATTGTTAGGGAAGTTCCAAGCTAGCCCCCACCACCAAAAAAAAACAAGGAAAGGGATAACCCTTTCCATGCACTATTCCGTTTCATTTCTCCCTCCCTCCCTCCTTCCCTCTTCCTCCTCCATTGTTTACTTCCATTCTTGGAAAAGGTGAATTTTTTACACTAATTTTTTTTTCAAAATCTTCAATTTAATACCTTTTGCACAATTCTCTTCTCTAATCTATAATGGGTTATTACATAATATAACATTTTAATCAATGCAGACAAAACATATTCTAAAAATTTGTATATCCAAATTAAAGAAAACTAAATAAAACTTACAAAATACATGTTCATTTGTCCTTATATACAAGAACATGAATCGAAAGTTATGACCAATAATGTAACCAATAAAAATGTAGTTAGTAAAGTTATTCAAAATCTAAAAGTTATGTATAACTACATATCCACATATCACCCATTAACACTTTTAGTTGCATACAATTCTCACACACAAGCTTTTATGGTTGCTTCCCTTCCAACAACATTCTTTCACATCTTTTGTTCGACCTCCTTTGTTCTATCTTGATTCCCATTCTCACACATGCACACCTCTTTTTTAAGAGACCCACACACACATCAATAAGAATAAATTGAAGATAAACAAGAATAAAAGAGCACAATGGAACTTGGCAATGGCAGATGCATGACATGGAAAATGGGGTGGGTAGGGTGGGTACTAGGAAGGGTATAGGTAGGTAAAAGGAAGAGGTAAGAGATTTTGTTTGAAAAAAATAGGTGGGTGGGAAAGAAAAAAAACCTCACCCCAAGTGAGACAACCACTTTGGTGTGGGGTTCACCCCATCTAAAAAATCCCAAAACGAGATTTTTTGGATGGTGTAGTAGTGGGTGTTGTGTCACTAAGGCCATATCATAGTACCTTGGTGACTTCAGCAATAACCTGTTGAATAATTAATATATTGTGGGAATTTTAATTCAATAGTTTAATTTTGATTTTGAAGATTCTAACAAGTACTCATAATTTGTATATTTTATGTGTGTGATTCCATTATATTTGATAATGTTGATGGATTATAAGAACCTTAATGGAACAAAATTGGTTAAAGGTTGCAATAAGAAAAAAATTCCAAAAACCATTGTGCACATTCTAAAATTTGAATAAATACAAGATGTGCAAATGAAGTTTTCGTTAGGTGCTTGAATTTTGCCTATAACATTTGACATCATCAAAAGTTTCTCGCAATTCATTAAAGTTTCAACAATATTTGTTTTAATATTTAAAGTATAAGTGTTACTAATATGATCATTCATAATTTTTTAAATTATCATCAATTTGATTTCAAAAGATAAATGCATGGTTGGGTGGACCAAATTGTAATTTTTAAAAATCCTTAAAATCCATTTTGTAGTGTATTTTACACTACATCATAATGTGACACAATGCATAAGGATATCATAATTACAATTTTTATTTCAATTGAAAATTTATCACGTCTAAAGGTCCTTGAGTAAAACATGTTTGTAAAATCCCAAGATGAATCAATTTGTTTTCAATATCTTATGAAATTTTGAAAAAAAAAAGTTTTGCTTTAAACACTAGTAGAAATTTTTAAATATATGAATGAGTTTATGACTAGTATTCTAGTCATAAAAGACATATGTGAAGTCATTAATGACAACTTTCCTGAACATATAAATAACACGACCACGACCCATTATTTGTTCCTTCATATTCATAAATGGAAACATATCCATCCTTTCCATAGATGAATCCAATTGAACATTGCATTGCAACATTCACAACACCTACCCTACTCCCACTTCTTTGGGTGATTATTGAAGCCACATATAGATCAAGCTAAGTAAGAAAATTTCAACCAACCAAAACACCTACAATGTTTGAGCCAAACTTCCATGTAGGCAATTATAAAATTCTCAATCTCTAACTTTCTTTTCCAAATTGGTGGAGATGAGAAAAATTAAGAAAAAAAACTCATGTGTACAAAAGAGAATGTGGAATTATTTTTGAAGTTTGATGAAGAAATGTTTCCCAAAAAATGGGCTATGTAAAGGATTACCTTCCCATCTTCAACATACATAAGCTTCCAAGAGTTTAAAAAGTACATACAACATGATGGGTTTGCTTTCTCATTGGTTGTTTTTTCATTTTTGTTGTCATCTTTTTCATTGTTGTTGTCCTTGCATTCAAATGTGCCATTTGATTTAATTTGTCTTTGCCCTTGTTGTTCTTATGCTTGGCCACCAATTCAAAGGAGAGGGCAACCAAATGTGGCACAAAACCTTATGAGATTCTTGGTTGGTAACATTAGTTGTCATTTGCTTGAAACTTGAACCTGTATATTTGAATGTCTTTGCAAATCCATCACCCATTATTGTAACCAAGGATTCATCAATTGACTAGCATCTCACATAAAAATCATCAAGAAGAATTTTGCATGTCATTGAAATAAATCAAATCACATTGAGATTGAATTAGGTCTTACATCACAAATTTAACATGTGACAAATTAATATGAAAATCATGCAAAATTTGTTCATTCATAGGTTTGTACATTTTACACATGAACATCATAAGTTGGGAACATGTTTAACACACAGATAAATGTGTTGACAAATGATGTATGAACTTACGAATGAACGAATGTCATACAAATTTCACATCTTCCTATAAATTTGTGTGTCAAATGTGTTTTCAATGCACTATATTAGTGTATGAAATGTACAAACTACGAGTGAACAAATTTTGCATGATTTTCCTTACTAAGTCATGAAAAGTTAAGTTTATGATGACAATACAATTGTAATGTTAAACAAATTTATAAGAGGAGGAGAAACATGAAAGAAAAAAGTTAACCATGAGAAAACCTAACCAAGGGAAAAAAAAACCTAACTTTGTAAGCAACTTAAATCATGAGATGTCAAATTTATGATGAATACAATTGTAATGTTAAACAAGTCCATAGGAGGAGGAAGAATGTGAAAGGAAAAACCTAACTAGGAAAGAAAAAAACCCAACTTGGTAAACAATTGTTCCATCCACATTCTAGATGGAAGCATCACCTTTGTTCACAAAAACAACTTTTAGTTTGGTGCTCCACCTTGAGCTATAAGCATTTTGCCATTATTGAAAAACACATTGATATAATTTTTCTAAAGCCAAATTGCATTGATATCAAGAACTTCTTTTTGGTGAGTGACTAAAGTGTGTAAATCTTGATCATCGAACTTTTGGCACCTCATGTTGTTGTGAGTGTTGCAATAGTTGTTGTTGTCATCACTGCTACATCCACCTTGGATGCATTTTCTTCTTCCATTGTTCCTATAATCTTGGTCAATGGAACTAATTATGCTACGATGATAAATTTTTGGCTCGTACTCACAACCAAGGTAGAGATGCCATACATAGAAGGAGTGTTTACATCATGCATTGTTTCTTGTCCATGCGAGTATAGAGCATAAAAACACAACAAACAATAAACAAATTGTTATTTCTAGTAGTGATGGTGATGGTGGGTGGACTTGATGACATGCAAACATGCAAGGGGGAGGGAGTGTAATGGCAATAATAGTAGAAACAACAACAACAATCTAAATAAGAACAACAAACTTCAAAACCCAAAAAGTTGCCACCACCACCTTTTCACACTTAAAAAAGTCCCTAAATTTACTTACTTAATCCACCTATTGTGTTCATGCTTTGAACACCAAAAAACTCGTTTCAATTTAAACACTCTAAACATTTCCAGCAAAAAAAACCAAATCACCTAATTTGAAATTGATTCTAATAAAATAAAACTTTCAAAACTTGGATCCAATGTGATAGTCTTTGTGGGGGTAGGGCTTAACAAACAAACAACCTTCCTTAATAAATACATATTGCAATCTAAATTTAAATGAAAAATAATTATGAAAAATACCAATAAATATTTCCCCTCACACAAAGGAATCAATCATGATCATCCTCATAAAAATTCCCCATAATCCAATTCCAAATTATAATTCACCACTGAAATTTTGAGTTTCTACCATTTACTAGTTGGACATGCCAAGCGTCCACAATGTGGTAGGCTATGAGCTTACTGATCCACTTCATAAAGGTTGACCTATTTGATCACATCTGAGTTTTGTACATCATAGTATAAATGAATGAATGATTACACAAAGCCATGCGGGATCCTATTTCTGTATGAGTATGCCTTCCCAAAGGTTTGGTATGGGCATGGTGGAAGAAGGTGTCTTTGAATGATGAAAACATCATCAGTGTAAGAAAGTGCTTTCAAAATTCAAATACAAAGAAAAAAACCTTATAGGCAAAAATGACAAGCTAAATACCCAGCATATATCCCTATTTAAAAGTGTATGCCTATGGACATAGGTTCTTCTTCCACACTAGGTAGCAAGTAGATTGTGAAACATTTCTTTTGCCCTTTGTGGGTGGTGAAGTGCCAAGCACACCAATAACTGAAGTAGGTACCTACTAGATACCCTTTACGTGGCTCTTAGTTGTGGGAGAAAAGAGCTAACCTACTTTGGGCTTAATGTTGGTGCCACCCAAATAGAGGATGACCATGCATTTTGGATAGCTTCTAATTATAATGTGATTTAGGTCTAAAGAGTTCAAAACCTAAATGAAAGTCTACAATTGTCTAATCACGTCCTAATTGAGGCATAAATGAATTGAACCCATTGCAAAAAAGATAGACACAAGCTATCTCATAAAATTGAAATGATTTTATTGAACTTAAAAACCAATCATTTTTTTTTTCCTTTGTATTTTCAGGTCACTCCCCAGCCTGAATCTTACCTATTTGACTTTTACTGACTTACCTCTCACTTACCTCAGAAAACTGGACCTCACTAGCCTTGTTCTGTATAATGAATGTATGTGAACTCAGCCATGGGCTTTCTGGAATAAGGGTAGGCACAAGGTGGAGCTTAGGGCTTTATCAAACATATAAAATTATGTTGATTTTTTAAATTTTTATTGCTTTTTGGTGTATAGCCAACAAGTATCATGAGGGAAAAAAATGAAAAAAAATTGCAGGGTGTTTCGAAAAACAGAACACTCACTGCAGTATATAAATGTGCGCTGTTTATTAAGTAAATTTTTTCTCACAATACCCACTCGTTATCATGGGAAAAAACGAAAAACAAAATCACAAGTGTTTAAAAAAAATGGTCCACTGCCGGATGCAATGCCACGTTTCCAAGGTCCAATTGACATGCAGATATGACTCGATTCCAGCTCGAACGGGAGAGACCTTAGGGCTTGGATGATGGGAGACATGTCCAATTGACATGCAGATGTGGCCTCCAAGAAAGAAGTCATAGGGAGCAAGCCCTTGGATGGGGGAGAGAGACAACCCAACCCTGAACGAGCTGGTGGGTCCCACCGCAATTGCTTGACA
>Ga0116227_10006871_pt1 | contig 22697 bp, 12 predicted proteins | sample S1TSphgellanicum_FD_89693 | JGI IMG/M metagenome (GOLD analysis project Ga0116227, IMG submission 89693) | Host-associated microbial communities from peat moss isolated from Minnesota, USA - S1T2_Fb - Sphagnum magellanicum MG | ecosystem: Host-associated > Plants > Peat moss > Unclassified...
CCCCCCACCCAAAACTTAAAAGAAAAAAAATCAAGGCACCTTGAGTGCATGCTTCAGCCTACCTACCCATTGGCTGCATATATATTTGGTTTCCAAAACTGTTGGTCACCATTTTTGGCCTGGGCTAATGGCAAGGGCAGAGATTGAACAAGGAAGAAAAACAAAAAAACAACTTCCCCAGCGCCGCCCCTCGCCCCCAGCCCCCCAAAAGAAAAAACCAGGGCCCATCATGACTGCATGCTGAGCCTTCCAATTGGCTGCATGAAATTTCTATTTCCAAAACTGTTGGTCACCATTTTTGGCCTGGGCTAATGGATGGGTTAGTGATTTGGGGACATAGTCATCAAAATTGGTGCAAAAACTAGTTTGGGTCCCAGTTATTTAGCTTTGTAAAATTTTAATTCTCAGTTACACGTTTGATGCCCTATGGCCCTTAACCGTTGGACTTTATGAATAACTCCAGTATCTGCTGGCTATTGCAGGAAAAGTGAAGAAGAGGTGGGGCATTTCAAAAAGAGAAATCCCTGTTGAGTTTTTCAGAGGACAGATTCTGCTTGCGAACATGCTCTCCAGATATACGAAATATTTTGTGCTGGTGCTTTATGCTAACAAAAGGCACATAAAACTTAGAAAAATCAACTTATGGATAAGCCCTCAGGAAAAACCACCTATCAGAAACTTGACACATTTCTTTGCCTTTTTTTTCACATTTTGTTATCATCTTGTGACAAAGTCGATCCTTATCACCTCTTTTTGTTTTGTTTTTTTTTTTGCAAGGAGCTTAAAAATTGCCCCTCAAAAAAGGGCCAAACTAAAGCGCATTATTCTCTCTTCACCTTTTAAGTACTAAATTTTTCGATTTGTACAAGGTCAGTACGTACTTCTTCATACAACTTTCCAAGGAGCAAACAAATGGAACCTGGTAAAGGTAATAAGATACATTTGTGGCACATAGTTGGGTTGGATTGGATGGAGAGATGAAGGGGAGCAAAAGGGAAAAAAAACTATTGCCCATTTGCATTACCTATTTTTTGGTAAAAGGAAGTGGGACCAAAAAAAAAAAAAACATAAATAAATAAATAAAGGGAAAACACCCAGCAAGTAAACAAGAGAAAATAAAAAGAAGGCTGATCAAAGTTCAAACAAAAGTCCACACTCAAAAGTGCAAAACATACAATGGAGAGCCCTAAGAGAAGAAAACATGAAACTTAGAACCTAAACTCATGACCAGTAGCATGAAACAAGTCGTGCAAGTAGATTGGTGAGAAACCTGGAAAGACATCCGTGCCTAGAAGAGGCCTCTCTTGCTGCCACAACAATGGCCTCACTCAAGAAAGGGGCAGCTTGAACTCTCTGAAAAGCCAATGACACCCTCTACTTATAAAATGAAGGCGTAATCCCAAAAAGAAAGAGGACCTCCGGAGCCCTTCGCTGATCATCCCATGTTGGCACATTGATGAAAGAAGCTTATAGAAAACACAGAAACTGAGCTATTCAGCATGGTTTAGTTAGGAGAACCTGGAATCTAATGGAAAAATGTTTCCTGTCCACTGTTCACCATCCATCCCTTCTACACCTCATCATCCTTCCTTCATCCCTCATGGCTGTTGGTTCTCTTCCAAGTTCCTGGCAAAATAATAAATAAGAGCAGCTAGGCTAGTGCAAGCTAAGTTAGGGCCCAACAACAATCACTTCTTGTAGCATTTATTAGTATAACCTTGGGTCCCACTTTGTAAATGAAATTTAATTCTTGTTGGGTGTGATAGATAAAGTAACAAAAACTTTGTTGTACTTACATGTACACTTTTTAATCCTCGGAGAGGACCAGCCAGGCTGAATCAGTCACCTACACTAGTGCCTTCACCTTCTTAGTACCATTAGAGCATCTCCACACCCCCAAAACTCTAAACAACTCGAGTCCTTTGAGTTAAAATAGAATAGTGTTGGGAATGATCACTGTCCCCGGGACCTACAAACAAACGTCATAAAAGTCCTTTTAAACAGTCAAAGACCATTTATGGCTTTACATCTGGACGAGTAACAATCCCTGTCCAAATCTCTAGTAGAAAATAATAATTTAAAGGGGTTAAAATGACCACTGCAAAATGGACCATCACTACAGGAGCTCAACAAGAGTTACGCTATCCCGCTACATGCGAATTAATGAGAAGGGGTGTGTGTTTGCAGGTGTGGGGTGGAGATGCCCTTAGTGTGTAGGTTTTGGTTTACCAAAGGCCCTACACTAGCACTTTTACCTTCTTGAGTGACGCCTTTTAATGGCCATAGTCAATCAGTTAAAGTTGGATTCAGATGAATTAATTTAGTCTTTTGTTGAAAATTTTAGAAACAAACCCAAAATTTTGTTGGTGCTTTTGGGTTTTACCAATGTGGGGTGGGTATGAGGTCTAACACCAAATACCCATGGGATCTTTGATCAGATATATATATATAACCTGCCTCCTACCCAGCTTTTTGTACACGACCCCTCCCCTCACCCCTAGCATAGTACCATCATCAATAACCACCATCGTCATTAACCCATCATCAATAATACAGGAAAGTACTTGAGAAATAATCAGGTTTAATACCATGCTCATACCTGACAAGATGGATATTCAATTTAAGATTTAAGGTTTAGGAAATGACATTCAAAAATGCTTGAAAGTTTGTAGGTTAAATATAGTTAGAGCTTGAAGTCTTTTAACATTTTCTTTGAATGTGGTTACCAAGAATTGAACATCATTGTCATATCAATGGAATAAAGTTTTGACAACTCGATGGCATTGGTGACGACAAGAGATTATTGGAGGCTATGGAAATCACAAATGACATTGGAACTTAAGAAGGTAAGTGTTTTGAGAACTTGCACTTGTTTTCTTTTATTTTAAGTGTTAGTTTTGTGCACATTGGTATTTCTCTCAAGCTTTCAAGTCATACCATCTTTCCAACCTTACAATTAAGTTGCTAAAAGATTTTATTTTCAAGGTTGTCTATGTGCATATAATTTATGCATGAGTGTGGGCAATCATGTGTGTTTTATGAAGAGTTTTTTTATTTCTTTTTTCTTGCAAGCTTTTAAGGTTGTTAAAAAAATTCAAGGTATTTTGTTTCTCAAAGTTGTTGAAAGCTTCACCAAGTGCCCTAATTCAAGCATCATGTTCATTCCTTCATTCAAGATCACCAAAAAAATTTATTGACAACCCAATTTGCTACATCACATCACTATTACAAAATGTGGGTGCAATTCCCTAGTCCCATCATTTCATCCCCATTAGGTCTCGTCCACTAGGACTGATAAATTCACTCAAAATCCAGTGAAATCACTTGGTGTACACAAATGCATTTTGTTGTTGCATTCGTTTCTTTGCTTCAAGCTTACCAAAAACTTTCAAAGTGTTTTTTTTTGTTTTCTATTCACAAAAACCATTCCATCATAATTTACATGGTAGTTTTATGGATTATCCACATAGTTTTGTTGATTTGCATGGTTTTAAAGTGCATGATTTCAATCCCCCATAAGTGATTGTAGGTTTTACTAACAATAATAGTCTTGAAGGTGAAGAAGATTATGAAGTTAAGGAGTGTCAAGTTGTTGAGGTGCACTTGATGAATATGAAAAAACCAACTACTACATGGAAACCTCACTATCACTCCTCATCCACCTGGGCATTTTTCCAAATGAACAACAACCAAGCTATTGATTTTATTCAAAACCAAATAATTTGATCCATCATTTGTCACAATGAAACAATAGGTCCTAAAATTATAGCCTTGCTCATTAGATGTCAAAAAGGGCTCATTACTTACCACAAGTCCAATAGCATAACTACCATGAAAAAAACATGTGGAGTTGAAACATAGTGTTTATCTAAAGAGGTATGGGGAAGAGGTAAACAATCAACTTAGATCTTGACTTGAATGTGACCAACCACTAAGTGTTCACATGTTACCCCAAGTGTAATTTCTAGATTTTTCTCCTCTATTAACTAGTTTAAAAAAGATTGTGAAACCCAAATTGTTTTCTTAGAAAATATAATGTTATATGTGATTTAAGGTTTTTTGCTAATAGGAATGGTTGAATCCATTTGATTGTACTAAATGGCTTACAAGTTATGCCTAAAAATTATCTTCCCATCAAAAAAAATGTTTGTGGAAAAGGTTCTAACTACCTATGTCAATGCAAAAGACTTTGGCCACATATGTACAACTTGCATTGCTCACAAGTTTGTTTACCACATGTGCTTTAGATCTATGGTGTCTGTAGGGTGCCCAATGTGTTTGTTATGGTTGTCAATTTCATGTCCAACAACTAGCTGAAGCCTAAGAATGTGGTAGTTGGTTTGTTTGATGTTACTAAAATTATTATGGCAACCATGGTTCCAAAATTTTGGGCATTCCTTCACAAATTTCCCTCATAAAGAAAATTATTATATATGTCAAGGAAAAGGGGTCTAACTTTCAACCTTATGCAATTACTATGAACTTTGTGGTTTCAATAAGAATTTGGGCATGTTGGAGTCTTTTCATAGGTCTTGTTTTGGGCATGCCATATCCAAGGTTCTTTCTAATGTTATTATAGAAAAACAATCTCTTAAGGACTAACCTATGCATATGTAAAGGGTGCAAAAGCTAACACCCAAAAATGTATTACTTGGCCAAAAACATTTAGCAAGGGGAGGCAAGCATGGGGTCAAGCATGCATAGATTCTAGATTAAGACCCAAAGAATTAAGCACACAGATGTATATAAAGTATGTGATTTGCTTTTGCTCATCTTGTGTTTCTAATTTTAGTCAATTTTCAACATTGGGTTTTTGTTTATTACATGTAGTTTTTTTTTGTAGATCTTGTTATTGTTTTTGTCCCTTGGATATGTATGGGTTCTTAATTTTCAAGGCTACAAGTTTGAAAGCTAGGTTTTGTTATTCCAACATGCATTGACATTCTAAGGCATTATTATTATATGTTATAATCGTCAAAATGTGGCATTACAAAGCCCCATACCTTCTCCAAGAACCTGGGCAATTTGCAAAGCAATGGTGAAGGTTTTGTCACCAATTGTTACTACGAATATGTTATCAACCAAAGTTAGGGTTCCTTGAAAATACCCCACACTTCATCATTTCTACATATCATGCATTTTGTAGAATTTTTGCTTCTATGGTTATTCTTGAAGCTTCGTAGATCCAAAAACTTTTATTTGTTATTAAGAATTGGAAGAAATTTTGTGCCACATGAATGGCAAGTGTTAGAAGTTTAAAACCATTTCCTTTCTTTTTTACTTACATTTTAAAAGATTGGTCACAATGTGTTAGCATTAATGTTGTCCATCCCAAATTTAGGTCCATGCACTTAGTACAATTTATGTGGGTCATGATAATGTTGTAGCTCTAATTATAGTTGTTTTTATTAATGGAGTTTTATGAGCTATCAATGCCAATTTTCACTAAAGAAATTAATGCATTTAATACAAATGAAAACATGTTTTGCACCATGGATAAAACTATAAACAATTTGAAGGACCTTGTTGGTAAATAATTGTACAATTACTATCAATATCTCGTCACTACAACAAAAGGTGTCCATGTACACCAAATGATTTCACTATATTTTGAGTGAATCAACTCATCTTAGTAAATGGGGATTAGTTGGAAAATAATGAATTCATTGATCTAGTGAATGGGGATTCATGAATTACACCCACATTTTGTAGTAGTGTTTTGATGGAAATTGCAAATGCACTTTGACATGGTGACATACATAAGAACACAAATTTCCAACAATTGTTGTGAATTAATTAGACAAATTTTGGGCATCCTAAATTCCTAAATTGAAACAAAAAGGATTGTTTTTCTATTGTTGGAATCCTAACTACAATTCGCAAATGCTAACCACCTTCAAATAAAAAATATTAACAAATGATTTTTTTAAAAAATTAACCATTTCAACCATGTGTTCGATGCCCCAACTTTTCTAATTTTTCATTTAAGGTGGAGTTGGATATTGAATTTGAACATGTCAAAGTGGAACGTGAAGAATTTTCAAAAGCTTAAAATGCCTAGAATATGTGGTAGTGTGATGCATTTGACTAATTTTTGTTTTTTTAATTCTATAAGTGTTTCATGTTTCCAATTCATGGTTGCTAAGTGGAATTGAAAATGAGATGTTGGTTTTGGCAACTATATGGCCAATTCTAATGAACAATCACCATGCAATTGAATCTAAAACTAGGGATTGTTTTTATGTTATTGCAATGATAAATGTGACCTTATTATAGGCCCTAGACAATCAAAGATGACGAAATGAATTTTATGTCAAGGTTTAAAGGGCTATAGAAAGGAGAAAATTCTTCCATGCAATGATTCCAAGTTGGCCTAAGGTTTTTCATGTGTTCTATGTTGATTTTCATTTGTGTGGTGTGTATTTTGTGTGTCATCTATGGGGTTTAATTTGTTTTTGTGAATACTTTGCCCTTTTTTTTTAGTGTCCTAGTGTTTTGTGTCCATTATGCAACTTGTGATTGGTGTTTTTTGGTGTCATCAATCGGGCTTTAATTTTGTCCATTGTCTTTTGTCCTTTTTATGTCATGTGTTTTGTTCCTTGCTCATGCCCATCTTACGTTTCTAATTTAAAACTATTTTATGCATCGGGCTTCAATTTGTTGCATCAAGTTTTTCATTTTCAAGGTTGCATGTTTGCTTGTTTATCTTGACCTTTCATCTAGAGTATGTTTTTTTATTTGTTTCTAGTTTTTATATTATTGATTGTGAGCTCCAATGTTTGAAGGGATGTGAGTTTGGATCCATCTAGAACTTGGAACATGGTGTGTGAAGTTTTGGTTCAACTATTTTGTTTGTTGTTAGTTGTTAAATCTTGTTGCCACTTTGTTGTTTAAGGATGTGAATGTGGGGATGAATTTAAAACTTGGAACATGCAAAACAAAAAATTAACTCCCCCTTAAAAGCCAATATTGACAAAATGCCATATTTTTTATTCAATAGATTATTAGTTCCAATTTTTCTTAGGTTTGGAATAAGTTTTAGGTTGAAAAATTCATCTTTGGATTTTGAACTTTAACTTTATTTTTATTTATTTGGATTTAAAAAATAGGTCTAAACTTTTTTTTTGGGGTCTTGTGCCTTCAATTTTAATACCATAGTACTTTTACCATTTTGGCATAAATTAAATTAAATTTTTTTTTTCAAATTTTTAAATATATATAAATTATTTGTGCCAAAATCTTAATAAACTCAAAGTTTCCACTATCAAGGTTTGAATCGCATACTTGCAAAGACATCATCTTGTGATTGAGGAAATTTAAACACACTATATTGTTCCATAAAAATGACAACAATTTGTTTATTATTTTTTATAACCATTACCTATTGAAAAATTAAAAATTAAAAAACCAAGTGCTGAACTTAAAACTTAAAATTTAATTAATTATTAGGCAATTTTTTGCCAAATGGTAAAGGTACTATGGTAATCAATGTTTTTTACACTTAAATATTTAATTTAACAAGGTATTTTTCAAAGAAGTTCAAAAAGCTTACCAATACACTCAATATACCCATTCAAAGTTTTATCAAAGAACCCAACCTTAAAATTTACTTGATAAATATGCTTGGGTTCTTGTTAAATAAATAAATATATAGTACTTGTTTAAACAAACATCCAAACCTTGCCCATGCCCTATACATGTCCAACTCTAAATGTGAAAAACTCACCCTTGGGTGGTTCTTTAAAAGGTAAAATATTCAATCAACCAAACTCAATTATTTTTTAAATTTTTATTATAAAAAAATCCCCATACCCAACTATCATAAATTTTTTAAAAAAAAACCCCACTCCACACCAATTTTTACATGACGCCCCCTTCACCAAGATCAAAGGGGGATCCAAGAGTCCCTAAGGGAATTAAATATCTTTGCATAAATTCTTAGTTCCTCATGAAGCACCATGCCAAAATGAAAGGACAAAAAAATACTTCACTTGATTTCAAAATCCCACTCAAGAAAGGTTGGTTGTAATTCAAGCTTTTGGAAAACATCTTTAACTCAAAGTATGAACAAATAATGTTTAAGGGAAATTTCATATGGATCTACCTCTAGGTATAAGCCAAAAACTACTTAAATTATATATTGGTTAAAAGTTCCTTCAAATTCGTAATAGACATATTTGTGAATAGGGTGCCTCTTGCCATTGTTTCTTCTCAATAACACGATCTACTAAGAAAAACATGGTCAAAGTCCACTCATTGACCTCTAGCATGGATTTCTCTTTGACACCATTATTATTTCATTGTAGCATGAATTTGTAAGTAAATTGACTTTGAGCCTTGCAAGTTACAAGTGCTAACTAAGGTAAGGTTAGGCTTAAACACCATATTCATTTGTAATTGTGTGCAATTAAATGCATATTTTGTCAAATTTCTTTGGTGCCCCTTGTGTTGGGACGATCAACATTTGAAGAAAATTGTTGAATATTACTTATTGTCAAAGGGGAATGAACACAAATAGTGTTTCAATATTGCAACACAATTCATAGTTGTGAACGTTCATATTGCTTGCCTTCCAATTAATCCACCATCTCTTCCCTTGAAAGCCTCTTCTATTTCTACACTTGTACCAATGTTGGTAATGTTTTCAACTTTGCATGGATCTATGCCCATATTATTAAACTTTGAAAATCATTGACAATCCAAACCACTCATCCAATTGTGTGGTTGATGTTCTCCAAATATGTTTTTGGCCTCTTGGTTGCACTTTTTGCAATCACATTTGGTTTGACATCTACTAAGGCTTCCCTATGCTTGGGCATGCACAAATAAAAGGCTATGAATTTTTAAAATGAAACTTTAACCCCTTTAATGTACAACCAAGATTGAAACCAAAGGTTCAATAGACTATTGATATGACACTAATATTACATGAATTGTAGAAATGTTCAACAAACCTTTCACTATTTATCCAAAAAAAACCCATAAAGGAAACATCAAAATTTGAAGCTTCAAGACATTCATTATTGAGCTAACATTTCAATTGTAAGAATGATAGAAATTGCATGAACATGACACTCCTAACATTACCAATCTATGTGTAACCCACCAAGACAATCACTTCAAAATTTGAATTTTAAAAACACATACATTGTTCAAAACCATATTACCACTACATGGATCATAGAGTGGTTGTTGAAACAACTCTCACTATTAATCCAAGATAAATCCAAGACACAAACTTCAAATCTTGAACTTTTAAGCATTCAAATTGTTATCCACACACTCCAACTATTGGTATCACAAATTTTACATTGAAATGATACTCTCACCATTAATTTAAAAAATTTACCAAGGAAACCCCAAATCCTCAACCTCTAAAGCAAGTTTATATTTTTTGAATTCACCATGCCACTATTAAAATGACATGACCAGTGTTACATTGAGATTTTTTAATTATTAATTTTAATTTTTAAACAAAAAATTCCTTTGTTGATATGGATTAGGTCCATATGATTATGATTATTATTATTATTATTATTTTTTTTTTTGAAATAAAAAATTCCTTTGTTCATACATTTTAGGTCCATATGATATTGTTTGGTTTGTATTTAAAAAATTCCTTTGTTGATATTCCTTTTATGAATTCATTCAAAGACACGTGAATGTGGTAAACATGACATACAACAACCCTAGGAATGTTCAAATTTGCACCTAAAAACACCAAAAACTAGTTTTTACATTAAAAAAATCATTTCTTACATTATTATGTACCCTAAACTTTGGCACCACTTTTGCCTTTACCCAATCCTCCAAATAAATTATTTCCATGGATTTCTACATGGTGCCACAACTTATTAACATGCTTTCCAAAAATTTCTTCTTTGTCAAGGGTTGTTTTTTGTTTTCAATTATATATGTAATTATAGATTTTGATAAATCTACGTGTGTGCATCTTTGAAGAGGATAAATTAAAAAAATTAATCTCATCCAAGTAGACCCGTATTATCCATTAAGTTTCATATGTGACCAAGATGTGACAAATAATATGACACGAATCTAATGGTGGTTTATTACATTAGTTGTTGCAATTGGTCTATATATGACAAATAGATTGAGTTTGGGAATGGAGACTATATATGACAACAACTTTTGCATCACCAATGTATTCAATAATTTCAATGATGATGAAATTAGTTTAGGTAGGATGACTATAGGGTCATAATGTTTCATCTACCAAATTTACTATGAAATCTATTTAGCCCATTCCTAAGTAAAGAGGCATGGAAAGACTTATGTCTTTTGAATGTGTTTTTAAAAGTTTTTTTCCAACACCATATTCCTGAACAAATTTTCAATACTTCATGCACCAATTTGCATCTCATTTTTAAAAATTGAATTTTAATCCAATTGAATTGAATTCAACTTCAATTCAATTCAAGGTGCAAGCATGCAATGGAAGTGTGGTATGTTATAAATGAACATTACAATAAGTCTTAAATCAATGTATTTCCTACTTAATAATGTACATTTTATTGTTATTTTCTCCTGAGGTATATAATAATTTTTGAATTCGTATGAATGAACCTAACATAGCCATGAGCTATGTAAATTATTTGAAATTATTGATTCATGATCACACATTGTATCATGAAAAGAATCTCCAATTCATTTGATATAGATAACAACTAACACATATTAAGCTTTTGCCTTTGTCATTCCACAATTATGTTACCTCTTTAAAATTGCACCCAATTATCAACAATTTTTATGCAAATAATTTTTTAAAAAATGTATACATTCTATATTTTGTCTATAATTGCTAACAACTTCCTCCATTGATATTAAGTGTGTGCTTGACATTCAAGTTCTATCATAATTGTTGATTTATGTGTAGTTTTGGGTATTGTTGTGTCAACATAATAATATACACATTTCATTGATGATTGTAATCATATTCACATCTACTTTTCAAATGCAACAAATGTTAAATATTGTCAAAGACCTATATTCAATCAAGCTTGTGGGTGTAAAATTGTTGACACATTTGTGATGAATTGTAATGAATAGTTTGGAAGCTCTTCACTTAAATGATTGTTAATGATTGACTTGTGCAAATTGAGATAATTGACATGCATGTCTATGAACTTGATAACTTTATGTTAATAATATAAGCTAATTGTCATGACATTTAAAAATCCTTACATGAAAGGTTCCCTTGATTTGGATTAATTCCAAATGCTTATGTGGGCTTAATCATGGTTGGGGTTCCAAAAAAAAAGAAAAAAAATATCCAGAATTTTTTTTTACATTAATTCTTACAAATAACAATTACACAAGACAAATTAATTGAGGAAATTTGAATATTTTAAACTAAGATAATTCATGTTGTGGTGATGATTTTTCTCATGTGTACATTGGTGTGCATATACCTTGGTTCAAACCCAGAAATGCAAAAAATGATTGAATAAACTTTTATGAACCATTTCACATGTTTTTTGGAATGATTATTTCTTGCACATATGTGACTCACACTTCAAATTATAAATCTTAAGCTTAGTGAATATAAAAATCAACCAAATTATCCCAAAATAAATCTTTTTATTTAGCCCAAACAATTGAATTATGTTACTTTCAAAAAAATTATACGGTTTATAATATTATCAAATTCATTTAATAAACATGGCCAAAAATAGATGTAAAAATTATTTATTTATTAAAAAAATTGACATCAATTGCATTTCTTAATGCATTCTTTTTTAAATTGAAGGCCTAAGATTGAAATTTATCCTAAAATAATTTGAGCAGAAAATATTATTGGTTAACCCATACCCATAATTTACCAGCACCATAGGGTAAATGGTAATGCCCTAGCAGCAGAGCATTACGCCTATGAACCAACCAAGTGTGGAGCCCCAGGACTGCAGGTGTAATGCAGTGTGGTGCGGGTAAATCATTTACCCTGATTTACCCTGCGAATAAAGGGCCGGGTAAACACTACCTGGACCCGAACCCAAGTTTTGCTGGGTACGATGCACCTGGCTTGGAACCCGACCCGAAAGATATCAGGCGCTTTTTACCGGGTCCACACGTGGCAATGCACAGTATGAACGCGACAGAGGGAAAAACTTGTAACGGGGTTGTAGTGTGAATAGGGCATCACGTTTGGGATCTCGTTGACATGTGTGGCATCTCGAAATGGGTCCAGTGCTTGTGAGCTTCAAACCCTAATTTCCAGTGAAGCGTTTCTCGTTGTCGTGTATCGGTTGCGCTTTCGTGCTTGGAATTTCGTGGAATCCGGAGTTTTCTAGACGCACTAGCTTCCTCCTGTTGCATCCTTGTTGTTGTTGTTGTTTTTTTTTCCTTCTTCTGTAAATCTAGGAAGAAATTCTTGTTCGAATTGGAAGGAGAATTAAGCTCTCTGGGTATTTGGAATCATGAGCACCAGATCTGTAAGCAGGTTTCTTTTCTCTAGGGTTGCTGCTGCCTCTGTCGCCCGGTATGGATCTTCAGCGGTAACCTCCTCCTCCTCAGGTTTTTATCATTCGATGGAGCAGCGATCTGCCGAGCGTTTACGCCAGTGAGTACTAGTCTGATTTCCCTTCCTACCTTACTCCCCTTCCCCACCCCCCTCAATTCTTCTTGATTCGAAACCCTTCTGCGACTTTTGCGGATTCTTGAGGATGAAAACACGCCTAGCTTGGTTCGGAACCATCAATCAAAGAAAAATCCAGAAGGTGAATGCTTAGAGCTGGTGACTACCTAACCAACAATTAGTGTGTCTCTGAGAAAGAAACTCAGTAGCTCTTGAAGGTTGCAATCATGCAACAGGATTTATTAGGGTTTCGGTGAGAGCAGCATGCATCAGTACATGTGGTTCAATTGAAGGATCAGGAATGGCTGATTGTTGCAGGGATCAGGCGTGCAGTGTTGCTAATTCTTTGAGGACAGCCAGTTTCTGCAACAAGGCAAGTGGAGATGGTGTTTCAAACAGTTGGGAGGTGGATTCCAGTGATGAAGAATCAAAGCGCCGCATCATTAACAGGTTTTTGCCACTCTTTATATTTTCTGCAAGAAGTTTCACATATTGAAGAAGTCTGTTACAAAGTCTCTGTTTTAACTGTTGACATGTTTTGCCATTGGTGGCCTCTCTCCCTATGTTAGAGAGCTGTGTGAAAAAGAGATAAAACTATCTTGTACCTTTGGTGTGTTATCAACTTCCTCGATCAATTTGAAGTACTGACTGATCATGTATCCTCTCAAACTGTTGGCTACCTCTGCAGAATTCTATACAGGAGCCGGCAGCGGGGTTACCTGGAACTCGATTTGCTACTTGGTAAATGGGCTGAAAATAATGCAGCACATCTGAATGAGAAGCGGCTGCAAGATCTTGTTGATTTGCTTGAGCAGGTAGCATGTTGTGACTTTGCATTTTCTTATTGCAATCTTATTGAGTTGACTGAATGAGTGATTTTTTTAAAGTTAGTAGATAGATTGCTATTGATTTATAGCTGATGCAGTGGTAGTGGAGAATTGGGATTGAAATTGAAGTCTAGAAACTTGAAACCACACAGTACAGATGTGATGTCACTCTATTCTGAAAGGAACTGTTGAATGTTTGGTTGTTACAGGAAAACCCTGATTTGTGGCAATGGCTGACTGGGCAGGCAGAGCCACCTTCTGATTTAGTGGCTAATACTGTGAGTAACTTGTCCTTTTTCAGCTAATTATTTTAATTGGTTTGAATGAAAAGAATTGGCAATTGGTTTCCTGGATTGTTTTGATTTTGTGAGTCAGGTAGGGAGCAATTAGAAAAAGCAGAGGGAAATGTAGAAGGAATGGGCTTTAAAAAAAATTTGCAAGATGGTCATGGGCATGATATGCAAGGAGCTTGTCTATGATCAAGCTGATTCTTACCCTTTTATTGCCAGAAAGGTGCAACTAGGAAATGTTGAAAGTTGGAATGCAATTCTCATGGGACTAAAGAAGTTGAGTCACAATTCTCAAGGATTGAGCATATCTTGGAGTTCTTCATGAAGCTTCAGAGGGTGATCCTGAAATGCTAGTATTGTCCTGGAATGCATGTGTTGAAGTCCTTGTCAAACATGCAAACAAGTCTCTGGCGTTGTTTGTGTGCAGGCCTTTCTGGCGGTAAAGGAGCAAATATCAGGGAATTTGCATGCATTTGCATCTCCAGAAACAAGGGCACAACCGGGGCAGCCATGGGTCCGTGGTTGGGATGACAACCGCAAAATTGGTGGACCCAATGTTGGTAATCAGTAATACTGTAGTTTAGTAGCTTTTGCATGGAGATCATGCTTAGAGAGCTGGGAATGTATGGTTCAGTTCACTGCTTATAAAAAAATCTTCAAGCAGCCAATCAAATGGTTAAGGTTGCTTTCTTGCAACCAATTGACTAATTACTGGCTATTAGGTGTGCTACCTACAGTAGTATCTTTGCTCTTTATCAGATGAACTGATATTATGGTTTTCCCAGCCTTCATCATATTGCAACCCATGACATTTACTGAAGAATAGATCCCACAATTGGAGGTTTCAAAAAGCATGATCATCGATTGTTGTCATGTCAGTTGGGTACAGTAGTCTCATGGATGCAATTCAACAGGTGACTATCTGTATGGTACAGTTACTCTGAAGCATTTGATTTGTTGCTTGTGATGGTTTCAAGGATCCTGTTTGAACCAATCGTGCAACCTGATGCAGAGGTTGCAAATTCTGGTTGGACTTGCATCAGATGAAGCAATATTTGTGCAGAGCTTTTTTTAACTGTATAGTACCTTGAACTGAACACTTTCTTTTGGTTAAATCTCCTGAGCTGTTGCTCCTGATAAGAACTGCTATGGTAGATCACCCTTCTCTGGCAGAAGAGAAGTGTTAGTCACTCCTTTATGCATGTCTTCTTTCATATGACAGGTTGAGGAGATGTGCGTCATTCACTGATGTGAATGGAAGTTTTTGTTTCAAAGTATTTGCAGGATGGTGTAGCAACTTGTAGAAACAGTTAGATCTGTGAAGTTCCAGTTACACTTTTGCAGATAGGTATGCTCCTGAATTTGAATCAATTATGCAAAAAACCTGCTGTCACTAATCTGAACATTTCCTGATGATTTGGCTAACAGCTTGCCACTCAACTTCATGCAGTATAGTACTTGCTCTGCATCAAAGGAAGGTAACAATAGCTCAGGTGATCAATCTCCAGATTAATTGCAATGGGATTTATCATACAGCTGCAGAAGAACATGAAGTAAGGAGTTCTCTGTCAGTCACTGAAAGGCTCAGAGCTTTTTCTTTGTGTTTGGTACGCTGGGAGAGGAGTTTTTGAAGAGCTGAGCTGGTTTGTTGCAGACTTACAATTATGGTTATGTTCCGTGCAGGCTGCAAAGGAGTTATATCATCTTCATAATTCATTTGTAAAGTATACATCCCAAAAAATTGAGCATGGTATCTGTAATGAGATTAGGTGGAACATTCCACCTAGTCTTTATTGTTATACATCTTCAGTTGCAATGGGCCATGCCCAGAAAGTTGATCAGATGATTAGCACTTGATTTTGCTGTTTGATTGAAAAGCTTCCATGACATCCTGTACAAGGTGTGCCCAATGTTTTTTGTCTGAGTGAATCAGAGAAGATAGTTGATCTCAAAACATGGAAATTTTTTTTTGGCAATGGAATCATATGAGGACACTGTCAGCAAAACAAGCAACCACTACAGCAGAGAAGTACAATCTGATCCTTCTAGACATGCTTTTCAAGCAGAACTATTATAAGATTCTAGGTGGATTGCCAATGACAGCATCCAGACGCCTTTGTCCCTGATCTTTGATTTGCATACAGATTGCAACCTAACAGCTCAGGTCACCTGATTTGGGGAGAAAGGTAATTGGCCTCTTGACTACATCTGATGCTACTAGTGAGTAGCAGAGGAAGGGCATCTTCTGGATAGGTCACAATCTGATACCAGATTGTGATGTCATATATGCTCATTCAGGTGGGGATCTTATGATATCGGTGGTGGAAGAATCAATATGTAGGCTTTATAAATACACAAGTTGGTTTCTATGGTACACAGAGTTTTGAGTTTTAGACTGTATCACCAACAGCCACAAATCAGATCAGAAAGAAGACAACAATGGAGTGAGATTGTAAGCTTACTATACTGTTCGTTTAAACGAACTGAAAAGTGGGCTTTCAAACAAATCCACATTGGATGCTGGGGGATCTCTTGGAGACTTCACATCAGCAATGTATGTGGGATCATAGTAACGGTTTTTAGCACGCTGCATACTCAGGTTGGCATCCACCCTCGCACTGAACCCAATTTTTGTTTTCTGCACTGCTTTCCGTTTCTCCCTCTTGTACATCTTGGGATCAGTAATGTGCTTTTGCATGTAGTGGATTTCTTGGATGACATGGTGGTCCATGGGGTGAAACATGCGTTGGTATGCTTGATAAACAGTGTAGGGCAAAACACAAGCTACAGCAACAAGGATTGTAATGAGCCAGAACATTGGAGCTGGGGAGAGAGTTTCAATGAAGACCTTGTATGCGGTTGTGGAGTAAACTGGGTTGACGTATCCATAAATCACGAGGAAGAGATACCACAAAGCCACGCTACCCCAAATCACCGCATGTTGGATCACTGTGAAGTAGCTGAGTGCAAATGCCACTTGGACGTTGACAACCCACACAATGCAGGTATACATCACTGCACCCACCTCCTCCAATCCTGCTCCTTGCCCATTCTTTTGGAATGCCGCAAGTCCAAAGGAGCCCATGACAAAGAAGAATACCACTAGGGAGCTGTACACTCCATTAATCATCCAGCCTAGAATTCGACCCCACCTGAAAAACATATTTTGTGGCCCTTGTTGATATACTGCAGGAAACTGCACACCACCATAAAGTCCAAACATAAAAAATTCAGAGTGTTTCTGGGTTTGAAAAAACAACCCAAGCATTTCAGGGTCCACAGGGAAATGGGTTTCATGATAGCAGCAGCAATAGGAGGTTTGAGGTTTAGATCCTGTGACTGGAAGCTTCAGCTTGCATGTGTACTGAAAAGCAAGATACCAAAATCAAAAGAAGAAAAAGGCGGAAAAAACCAAACCTGTAAGCAGACTCGAGAGGAGACATCTTGCTCAAACACACCAAGTGCTATCACAGGCAAAGATGTAAAAAAGACATTGAACAATGACATATACCAGTCATTGTATGCCGTTTGCCCTGAGAAGCTTGTTAAGGCTTCAAAGTAGAATAACGTAAGGCCAAAAGTGATGTTTTTGTAGAAGAAATAGCAAATCTGATACCATGGGGAAAAACACCGTATCATGTTAGTGAAGCGGCTGCTTGGTATCAGCGTTTTTACTGGTTAAATCACAAGCTGTGTAAAAGAGATGACTCCTCTTCAGAATTGAGAACAATGGAAGTACTTAGAGATTGACAGAGGGAGACAAGACAAAGCAAATAGAAAATACCCTTTTTCCTAAAAGGAAATCCAAGGATTAGCAAAAAGAGAAAAAAGAGAATTAGAAGATGTAAAATAGAATCTGGTAGGCACTTTTGAGTGTAAAAAAGTCAATAGTTAGAGACTCTAGTACCATTAGTGCAATGCGTTTATAGCACCAATGTCCATGTACAATGAGCAAACGCTCCAAGAAGCGAAATTGCGAGATCGAAAAGTCACTGGCCATGACTGCCTATTAGTTTCCATGCCACATCCAAAAAAACCCAAAAGATCAGCAAGGAATTACAAATCAAAAGTAGAGAGAGAGAGAGATCAGACTTCCAGGTCATGAGCACTACTACTGTAGTGGGAATTTCATCAAGACCAGCAGAAAATCTTGAAAAAATTCCAGAAGAAAACTTAGTAGTAAATACCTGCATGCCTTCAACACCACTAATACCAACTCCAATATCTGCTTCCTGTATCATGCCAACATCATTGGCACCATCTCCAATACTGAGAGTTGTTTTGCCTGTTCCCTCTTTAACCAGCTTTGTTATCTGCAAAAACAAACCCCCAAAAGTTCGTGTGTTTGTGCAATCAGCAAAAAAACTTATTTAGCAAAACAAGTATTTAAGAACATTTTGTGTGGGGAAATAAAAGCTTGGGTTGGCAGAAAAATGAAGAGAACTGGTTGTAACCTTACCTGTGCCTTTTGCTTTGGGGAAACACGACAACAAATAACAGATGCACATTGCACTGCCAGATCCAGAAGCTGTTTCTTCATTCCATCTTCAAGTGCATACATCAATGACTTGCCATCAATGATCAATGCATGTGACGCATCACTGTCTGCATCCTGTGCTATTTGACGCAGCGCATTTGCTATTTGTTCCTCTACACTTGCCCTCGATACCTGGGGAAAAAAGAAGTAAATGAAAATATCATCAATATAACATTGCCATCATCATGTAGTTAATAAAATAAAGTAAAATAAAATCCAGCAAATGAAATTCAAAAAGAATTACCATGTGTTATACAGCATTTGCTTACCTTCAGTATTTGCACTTTGTCCCCACTGTCTTCTGCAGCCTTCACATCCGCAGTATCCAAACTAATAATGAGTTGTTGCATTCCTTGCCGTAATAAACTGCAAGCAAACCTGCAAACAGGGGAGAAAAACAGAAAATGGAAAAAAAAGGCACATGGGGAAGAAGACCCATATTAGTTCATAAACCCCAAAATTTGAAACAGTGTAATAATCAAACACCTAACAAAAGTTGCACATTGTACAAAGACAAAGGGAGCAAGAACATGTAGTTTTCAATTGCCATCCACCATCACACCCATCATAAGGCTTTTATCTATGACTTGATCACCGTAACACAAACCACAAGTGGGTCCAAAACACACATTCATAACCCGTGCGCCTCAACAATTTTAAGGCATGATTAAGGGAAAACACTTATCAAAAGTTGATAGTAATGTACAAAAGACGAACGGGTGAGAATGTAAAAATAGTGCAATAATACACTCACCCAATGTTGATAGCTGTTTCTTGTTTGTCCCCAGTGAGTACCCATAACTTTAGACCTGCTTTTGCAAGTCTATCAATTGTCTCAGGAACCTGACAAAGATAACAATACAGCCAAAAAACTCAATGGTTTTTCCCTCAAAATATGGCAACTTTTGTACAATGTTTTCCAAAAGACCCTTTGTACATCTCCGACCAGATTTTTTTGGGTCAAAAATTCACCCAAAAAGAAAAAAGCACTGGTTACAAGATTAAACACACCCACAAAATTCAATTTCTTGTTACAGAATCCTGTCTACTTTTGTGCACAAAATTTCTCCATTTCCTTCACTTGCAAGATAGATTCTTTTAAGAAAAAAACACTAGAAAAAATTATTTGAAACAATTTCCAATTCAAGAGTTTAGACAAACTACTTACACCTTTCTGTAGTTTATCCTCCACGGCAGTAGCACCAAGAAGAAAAAGATCCTGTTCGATACGCTCAGCAGCTTGCTCCAGCAATTCATCACGGTTGGCACCAATTGTGGTCTTTGCTTTGACAAACACTTGGTTCCAATCTGTATATTCTGACTCCTCCAATTGCCTGTAAGCTATTGCCAGTGTCCTCAATCCTGCATCACCGTATTTGGCAAGATGTTCCTTTGTTGCTTCCCAGAAGCCTTTACCTTCCTTCCCTAACCTGTCATAGATTATGCTGCAAAACAAAAACAAGATTCATTTTAAGGCGCTCACTGTTTTGACAATCTTCTGTTTCACAAGGAATAAAATCTGTTCAACTCAACCAATCTGATCAGGCTTTACAACCAGTGTTTGATTCTTACCTATCAGCACCCTTGCACATGACAAGGATTCGGCCTGCTTCATCTCTCACAACAACTGACATCCGTTTCCGAGTGCTATTGAACTCCAACAAATTCAGAATTTTATACTCTCTGCCAATGAACACACACACACAAAAGGCAACAGACAGACAGATGGACAGAGTGAGCACATCATTTGAGCTTCATTGATTTCCTCTTAGCTTCGCCCCTACCTGTAGAAGCAACAAGAGGATGATAGATAGAGAAGGTAGCGGTTGGGGGGTGCCTCCACATTCTGCACCACCTTGAAGACATATCCTTTCAAGCACACATTTGATAGATGATCCTGCATTTGGGGGTTTAAGCTTCTCTTGTCTTCTCTTACCTTAACGTCCGCTCTACTCCAGACGAAGGTCCCACAGCAGGTTCTTGTACAAACACACTGGTTTGTGTGCGCTTCACAAACTCAAACCCAAATTCTCTGGCAGCAACAACAAAGGCAGCTTCATCCGGAGATTCAGCTTCATAAGTAACCTTCCCTGTCACCTCATCCACTTCAGGGATGGCAGTATGACAAACTGCAAGGATCTGGAAGAAGAGACGAATGCACTCCACATTTGGCTCATGTATCCACTGCCCATTCATCAACCGCTCGTCCTTCAAGTTGAAACCCTTGACATGCGGTGGTGGTTTTGGAGCAGGAGGATGATGATGATGCCCAATGGTAGCCAATTCAATTCCAGACCCACCAACACTCCCTGCTACAAAAGAATCTGGAGGAGAGCCAGGATCCACCGGCGTCATCACACTGTCATCATCCTGCAGCATATGAGGATGATCCTTTCCCAGTCTCCTAGCAGTGGCTCTCTCCACCTCTGTGACACTACGGCCATAAGCCAGACCTGCAATGGAGCACTTGATGAACTCCATCTGGTTGCAAGTAAGAGTTCCGGTTTTGTCTGAGAGAATGGTGTCAACTTGTCCGAGCTCTTCATTCAGGTTTGAGGTGCGAGCATGAGCTGGTTTGTCAGTCTCGGGGTCATACATTGCAAGGTCGTTGTTGATGAAGCGAGCTTGCAAAACCTTGACAAGCTCTATGGAGACATAAAGTGAGATAGGGATGAGGTAGCCATAGAGAATGAGAGCAGTGATCAAGTGCAAAAGACCTGCAAGTCCAGGTCTCTTGGGATCATAGTAAATGGTGGTTTGATCTGGGCGTAAGTACCACCAAGAAGGAGTGTAGAGCTTGGTCCACACTCCAAATGCAATCGATCCAATCACAGAAATCAATACCAAAACAGCAAAGAGGAAGTAGATGATGCTATCCATCTTACGCTCGATTCGACTGCGCTTTGAAGGTGGATCTGTTGCATTCTGCATCACTTTGGTTTCATGGCCTGTGAAAATCACAACCCCAAACACATGGGTAGTGTTGCGAAGCTTTGAATCTCGCAGCAGCACTTGTTCAGGTCCCAGCGACAAAATCTCTTCTCCATACTCCAAATTCCCAACAAAAGTATACAGATTCGGGTTCGGATCTTCACACTTGATGTGTGCATGGAAGCTTCCAAATTCTGCTTCTTCATCCACTACAGCTGTGCGTTCCAAGGCTCTCTTCAGCTTCAGATTCGTCTCACCATCCAAGTTCATGGTCTCAACATAACAGACGCCATCTGGATAGCTTGAAGAGAGCAACACCAGATCCGCAGGAAAGAAATTGTCCTTCTCAACCCTAACTATGTCCCCCACACTCAGCTTCTTCCATGGCTTGATCTCAAACCGCCCTTCCTTCACATGGACCTTCACTTTCCGGGAGTTGATCTCATTGTCCTGCCCACAGACAAAACAGCAACAAATTGAGCCAGCGTTCAGAAAAACCAATCTCTCTCTCTCTCAAGAACAAGAACAAGAACAATCTTTCTTTGACCCATCCTTTGCAGGAAGAAGAGAAAGAAGAAGATGATGGTGATGATGATGATGAAGGAACCACATTTGGCAGCATTTTTGAAAGCAAGCCATGAAAGAAGTGCAATGGGTATGGAGAAATGGGCCAAGAAGAACTATCTTTCTTTGATCCCATCCTTAGCAGGAAGAAGAAGAAGGAACCACATTTGGCAGCATTTCTGCAAGCAAGGGATGGAAGACGTGCAATGGGTATGGAGGAATGGGATCCATCCTTTGCAGGAAGAAGAAGAAGAAGAAACCACATTTGGCAGCATTTTGCAAGCAAGGGATGGAAGAAGCGCAATGGGTATCGGCGGCGGCGGAGGGAGAGAAGGTGGGTGTTTGGGTGCTTTGCCTACCTGACGGAAACGACGCCAATCTTCCAGAGCTTCTTTGCACATACTGACGCCGACCACGAAGACGAGAGGGGCGATGAGACTGGCAGCGGAATAGGGCGAGACGGGAGTGAGAGCCAGAGCAGCAGCCAAGAGGAAGTAGAGATTGGCAACGCGTCGGAACTGCTCGAACAAAGCCTTGGGGAGGAAGGTGAGCACATTGTACTTGGTAGTGGAGACGTAGTTGTTCATGTACTTGTAAGGCTTCACTGCATGTCTCTCTGTTTGGTTGCAGAACACCACTCTCGAGAATCCTTTGCCGCCAAGAAGCTGCTCCTGATCGCTGCTCCTCAACGACTGCGTCCCCTTGAAACATCCCCCAAATGTATAGAGCTTGCTGAACCTCATCCTCATCTTCTTCCCGCCTCCTCCTCCTGCCATCACCTCAACTCCCCAACTTTCGCTCGGCTTCAAAGTTTGCTTCCGGAGCAGAAGAGATCACTGCTGCAACACTGCCTGTTTTTTTTTTTTCCGGGGGGGTGGGGGGTTGTGGGTTTTCTTCAATCTTCTTCCTTTGCAAATTTGCGTTTCATCCACCGCCGCTCTCGATCGTCTTTTCTA
>Ga0116227_10006872_pt1 | contig 22696 bp, 14 predicted proteins | sample S1TSphgellanicum_FD_89693 | JGI IMG/M metagenome (GOLD analysis project Ga0116227, IMG submission 89693) | Host-associated microbial communities from peat moss isolated from Minnesota, USA - S1T2_Fb - Sphagnum magellanicum MG | ecosystem: Host-associated > Plants > Peat moss > Unclassified...
GAATTTGGGAGGATGCTGGGAGATTCTTCAACAAGATGGCATCTCAAGATGTGGTCACTTGGAACACCATGATTGGCACATGTCCAATGGGTGTCCAGATGATGAAAATGCTTCAACATGCCAGCTCATCTACACAAATAGGCAAGCTAGCATTCTCCTATTTCTGAAAGGTCTACCAACAAGATCATCGATTCCCTGTGCCTTGAGTATTGTAATCCATGAGGTCAGGGATTCAGTGAATACTGAAGAGGCCAACTAGGACATACCTGCCATTTGCCTGGAGGGTTGTTCTATTCCTGGTTTATTTGTAGGCAGGTTGCTAAGTCACCAAGATGCAAGTGTCAGTTCAGAAGACAACACTTGCACTTGACTTCAAATTGAGAAACAACAGAATCAGATTTGCCTATCCAGATTGGGGGTTGATCTCTGTGTCCTTAAAATAATCAATAATTTTTCTATATTACAAATGAGAATATCAAGATTATGCAAGTTAGCTAGACCGTATACTAAAATATTCAAATGAATAAATTTCAATTCTATTTCTTTTTTACCTGTTTTACCAATGTTTGTTCCTTATACGTTGGATTATTGATATGATCAATATGAAAAGGCATCGCTGTTATATGCCTCATTTTCTTCTTTTGTACAGAATTGACATGATTTGTAGAATGGATATTCTGATTACTCATCATTCTTCCTAACCAACCATCCAAGAGTATGCAAATTCTGAACAGCACATCTGAACTACTATTCAAATTTGGCTTCAACACCTATAATTGAAGTTACATGAAAAAAAATTATATTTTATTATGTCTCAAATATTGTTTCATGAAAGCTCTGCCATGTAGCATGGACTATATGACTATAATTTTACACAAGCTGCATACAATGAGCTTAAAACGCTGAGTGATGCTTTGGAAGCCAATTTGACATTTGGCCATACAAATGTATGGCCAAGTGTACTATAATGCTGTCCCCTTGCACTGATATGCCACTTCTCTTTCCCTTCCCCATCCTAGGATCATGATAGAATAGCAGGACATGTTTTTATCAACCAAGCCTGGATGGTTGCAAGCTGACAAAAGGGAAACAATAGTGATATTATTTGACTACATTTATTTTTTCACTTATCACATCCAAATACCGAAGAGCTTTATTCCATATTGGATATTAAACCTCCTCCATACCAAAGATTTTTCACAATTTGTCCTACAAGAGTCTTTAAGTGTTGTTTGCTCACAACCAGACAACTCCAAGTTTTTCAAGCTGGTCAACACCTCCAAAGAGAGAGGTAAGGATTTTAGAGAGTAACAGCCAGAGAAATCTAGTGTTCGCAATTTAGGCAGAGCACCTTCATCCACTTCGGGAAATTCAACAAGGCTCTCACACCAATTTAGTTGCAAACGTATAAGAGCTGGGAAAGCCCCACAACATGTGAAGGACCTTGGAAGATAGTTCAAATATCCGCAGTCGCCTAAATCAAGTTGTTTTAGTTGTTTGAAAGCATGTGCCATCTCATGAGGCAGGGTTTCGATGTACTGAAACTTTAACTCTAGATACTTAAGCTTTGTAAGTGCAGATATATTGTGAGGCAGCTCCACCACTGATTCTATTTCTCCAGACATGCTAAGTTCTGTGAGATCAACGAACCCACAGATGTCTTCCAATGAAGCTCTGATGGTTGGACCCAAATCCAACCATGCTCTTGCCATGCCTGATGGTGTATGTACAGCCCATAACTTGCAACAACCTCCTGCGTGTAATACTTGCAATGATGTGAGGCCACCCACACTAGAAGGAAGATACTCCAACATAATGGATCCACATAGGTCCAGGTGTTTCAACCCATGTAATTTCCCTACTGTGTCTGGTAAAATCTTTAGGTTAACACAACAAGAGAGGTCAAGATAAACCAAATCCTTAAGATTACCAAGCTCTTCAGGTAGATCCTGAAACTTTCCTCCACTTAGGTCCAAAACCCTCAGTTTTGGAAAACTGCTCAAGAAACTTGCTGGTATAGAGACTATTCGATTCTTTCCAAGTAGTAGAGACAACAATTTAGGTGCATAAAAACTCTCAGGAAGTCTGACCAACTTGTTCGTGTCCAATGATAGTCTCAGAGCTTCCGATACTGCTGTACACTCTTTGGGGACTTCTTCCAAATTTCGACCTGCTCGATAAAAATAAAGCTGTTTTGCAGGGGGTGTCACAGAATCCTTTTCCAGTATGTAGAAAGCCAAGTCTCTCATCACATCATGTACCTTGAATCTCAGGAAATCTCCTTCAACTGGATCAACCTCTCCAGTGAATGAGTCAATGAATGATCGCTCGCACAACTTATTCAACAAGGAAAATGCATCTGCTGTAGGATCATCTCCATCATGTGCAGGAACTAACCCCTCCCCTATCCAATACCACAAAATGTCATCAAAATAAATCTCAGAATCTTCAGGAAATGCTGCACAAAAAAGAAAACAGTCCTTCAAGCGCCAATCATCCTCAGACAGGAGATCATAGCCAAGTTTCAAACACTCATACAACTCCTCTTCAACAGGCCTCTCTTGCATGCATGATTTCCTTAGCTTCTTCAGCAGTGGCTCCCATTCAAGTTCACGTGAGGTCTTTCCAAACATTGCTCTGCCTATGACCTTGAGAGCTAACGGAAGACCTTAGCACTCCTCAGCCATGGACTGTGCCAATGCCTGTAATTCACATGGAACATTGGATGGTGCTCTGAATGCATGCACACAAAAAAGGCTCCAACTATCCTCCTCTGAAAGACGAGTCATATGCTCTTGGCTTATCTGTGGACTTGCTCTTTTCAATAATGCCTGGTTTCTAGTGCTCAACAATGTGACACTTCCTTTTCCCTTGGCTAAGTCCAGTGAATCAAATGCTTTGTCTTGCCAAACATCATCCAAAACCAGGAACACTCTTTTCTGTATGAACTCAGTGTGTAAATAGCGCTTGTAATCCTCTGGGTTCGCATGCAATTCTGGGTCGAGATGCAGTTTTTTACTTAGGGTCCGATACAGAGCCATTATATCAGGAGTTTGCCCCACAGTGAGCCAAATGAACATTGCTCCTTGAAAATGGGCTTTTACCTTTGGGCTCCCATCCAATCTTTTAAGAAGAAGTGTTTTCCCAACTCCACCCATGCCCCATACTCCCACATAGCGAGGAGCTTCACCACTTCCGTCTGAGGTCAGCAATGTTTCTAGCCTCTCCACATAGTTCTCCAGACCAAACGTTAATTCAGGCAAATCATGAACCTCTTGTAAAGGTTGATCACATTGTCTTCCCACCTTCAGATTAACATACAACTATCAAAAGGTCAGTCCATTTGTCATTCATAGAGAAAGTATTCCTACATCATTCCTAACTTAAGGTGAATGTACCAGGAAATTTGCACAGGGCAATCACTTTGCACATTCATAATTCATCAAAGTCTCAAGCATTCTTGCTTACCTCCTTAACAGAAAAATTTGATTGCATTTTATACAGTAGGTAATGTATCAATGTTGATGAAATATCAAACTAACTAGGTCATTGAAACTCACCTTTCCACAAGTATTGATAAATTGTAGAAGCAACTGGTAGCTCGGATGTTCTTTACTTGGAGGCTTGCACACCTCCATGTGATTGGCATCCTCAACCATGTAGGAATGAGCTCTTGCTAACCGTTGGGCAGAACTAAAGTTCACCAGAATTCCCTAGACCAGTCATAGAACACAAATGACACATTTCAGCACCAAACAACATCAAAGTATCACAGGTTGCAAAAAATCCATTTTATCCAACGCAGGTTGCAAAAAATCGATTTAATCCAACGCATACGTACCACATTCATTGGCCTGCCCTCACAAAAAGCATAGATATTGATTTCGTTTTCATTGACAATGTCGTCAAAATCCACTGATAACCATTCCATATCTCGTTGCCAGGGTTGAATGTTATCCATTATTCCAGAATCATGTCTGTTGTTGCATCTCAACAACTCCTTCACATATTCAGTAAAATTGCTTGATCCAGCATGTGGAACAGCATAGAAAGCCACCCCTCTCACATTCCTCAAAAACTCTTTCGCACATTGCACTGTAACTTTGGACCAGGAGTTGGTAGTATTTTGGATGGTTGATGCCCTCTTCAATTTTACAACCAAGCTCTTCAACACCAACCCTCCAAAACTATGGCCTATTAACACAATAGGATGATGCCATTCATACCTGCAAAAAAATATTCATTTACTATACTGATTTCAGGAAATTCTGTAATTGCCTTGTACATTTCATGTTAGTTACGTGTGACTGAAATATATCTTAGAGTGCACACCTCTGACAATATTCAAAAAAACCGTTCTACACTCCTGCACAGCAACTCTCCTCATAGCATTTTTAGAATTTGGAAAGCCAATGCCCTTCCCACTTTCAAAACCAAGCAACATTTGCCCAAGCATGGCATTTCCATAATCAAAAGAGACTTGACTTGTACCTAGGATTGATGAGAGTCTGGAAAAGGTTATCCGCAATCTCTGATACATGATCATGAGGGGAGGTTACTACATGTGCATTGTATGATACTGAGAAAATGCGCACAGCTTCCCCCAAATCAAATGGTAGCCATTCTCGAGGCCAACATACGTCATCATGCCCTCGTTGTGTCCATGTGCTACTCCAGGCTTCACTAGTGTCATTTGCAGTTACTTGGAACCCATGGAACAACACCACATCCAATTCAGTCCTTTGGTTGCCCTCAGGAGGCGGCCATAACTGATGCACTGGCCAATCACTCTGCCACCAAAATTCCGCATTAAAAACATTGCACAGTAACCAAAGTCCACATCCCACCACCAGTGAGTATCAAAAATTCGCCGAGAGGACCAGCCACCAATTGGGTTATGAACATAATAGAATGGGCAATTCAAATCAAAACGCTAATAAATTAGTATCACAGAGTGGACCAATCTGCAAGGTGAAAGTAACTCACAGAACTAGCAGCCATGATGATCAAGATCGCTTATCGTAGTTATACATAAATCCTTGATATGATAAAACTCATAGATACCATGTGACTTAGTAGTGTCAGTCATTGATAAACTGACATTCAACTCTGTTTTTAAGAGCTGAGAGCAATCCAAAAATTCTCACTGCTTGGATAAGTGGCTCTTATAACATATAAGAGGATGCGTGTTGCTCTCAAGTACTAATGGCTTTTCATTCTTCTCTGAAATGATAGGTCAAAAACAGCATGTCGCAAGCTGCCATACAAATGGTGGTTTCGCTCTCATGCATGAGAGCATCGATTTTGCTTTCATTCACAAGAAGGGCAGAAAATCCCTGACAAACTTCTGCTATTACAAATAGCATACCCCGTTGCAAATTGTTGAACTCTTCTCTGAACTCCCAAGCAAGCAATAAAGAGTCAATATTTAGACTCTTATCACCTGGCCACACATACACAACAGTAAAACTCTAAAAGTCAAACTCTGCAGGCACATTATTTTGGAAAAACCCAAAGGCCCGTGAGAGAACAATACATATTATTCTATTCAGCTAGTTTTTGGCCCTGAGTGATTGGATCTGCTGACATAATTAGTAGAATATTGTTGACTCCTAAACAACGAATTATTCTCATGTGATAAAAGAGTTCACAAACCATCAGACACTAAGCAAGACCAATGTTCAGCCAAAAACACCTAAAGAAAGACAGTGCAGCACCCGGAAATCTTTGACCATCTGGAACAATACCTGAAACTCCTCAGTCTGAAGCACCAGAAGAAAATGTAGCCATTGACAGATGACGCGCTGAAAAGTTGCTATTGAATTTCACTATCAGCCTGATCTTTTCCAAAAATAAAATCAGATGCTTAGTACATCAAAAAATGCGCGAATTGAGGCAGGCTCAATCCAGCTAATACTAAGGAAACATGCAGAAAAGCCTTCAAAATGGCTGGAGGTCCTGAGCGACAGATAGGACTCTGTCGTTCTGGAATCAGATTTCAGGAAACCTCAAAACTAAAACTGCAAGCGAGATTGGAAAGCAACCTATTGAATTGATCCATTATCTGAATCCAAGCGTCCAGCAAACATTCAATTCAGAACCAACAAGAAAGCATGACGGTAGCAGTCGATAAAGCACAATACCACCAATTATGGCTTTGTCGATGCTCTGGAAAATAAAGCTGCTTGCGAGCTGGTAGCATACCAGGAAGAAGGTCATCGCCTATGAGAATGCACGGCCTTGAGAGTAACAAGAGTCGAAAACTATTAGCGAACCTTCAAAACACTGAGTTGGGAACTATCGACACTGGAGTATATCTTTCATTTCTCATGAAAACAGGAAAACCATCGAACTAAGTTAAATACCTACCGTGGGAATTTTTCATAAATGTTTCCGTCCTGAAACGACACAACACCAAGACATTCACGACTAATCTTCTGTACTCTCCACACCAGATTGGACAGTACATTTCGGTAGGCTCCATGAAGCTCGACCACTGGTTCTATTATAACCTCCCAGGGGAGACGATCCAAAACAACAAAGACGGACGGAACATCTTCAAACTTCAACAAACCCCCAACCTCTGTAATTTGTACACGGAGCTACATAACATGAAACAACAATCTTTACAAGTCGAAAACAAGCTGCAAACATGTAGGGCAATCCGGCGCGAAAAAAAGTGACACAGAGCGGCCGGAGCAAAGAAATGTCAGACGAGAAAAGTGAAACCAAAAGGTCTACAAGCTACAGCTACCACCGAGACAAGAAGCAATTCCTTTCTTGGTGCACAAGGGAGAAAGCTGCATCTAAAAGCACCTCTTGGGGATGTGGAAAACGCTGTCAGGTCCTGCGCTTAAATTAGAAAATTTAGTGATAAAAGTAGTCGAAACCGCTTGAGAAAAACAAAAAATTCTGGAACTTTTGTTAAAAAGGGGACAATTCTCCTTTAAATATTTTGACACATGTAAAATTTTGATTTCATAATATTTTCAATTATATTATATTAGTGGTAACCCGTGCCTGCAAGGCACAGACGGTTTTAGATGATTTTAAATTTTTTTAAAAATTAATGGTTTAAAATATCCTTTCTTCTAATAGTAAAAAATAATTTGTTCCCTATTCACACTACTGACGATTTGAAGTAACGTCGGCTTGTAGGCACCGGCCAAGAATCTAGAATCAACCAATCATGATCCATTTCCAGGGCCCATTTTCAATTGATCCTATTCACATTATTATTGAAGCAATTAGGTGAAGATTAGCATTTTTGTACGAAATCTCGTCCATCTTTTACTTAACTCATTTTTTTCCTTTTTCCCGCGGCGGGAAGAAAACCTAGGGCATCATCTGATTATCTCCGTACTCACCGTATGCACCTATGGGAAGAAGGCATGGAAAGTAAAGGGACTGAAGTGGAAAGAAATGGGTAACGAAGTGTAAAGTAAAAGAGAAATCCAAAAGTAACGGAGCCAATGGGATTACCCCAGAGAGGTAATGAAAGCAAAATGATGTCAGAGAAAAAGAAGCTGCGTACAGAAAGAAAAAAAAAAAGCTGTGAAAAAGAAGAAAAAAGAGGGTACCAAAGAAAAGGGGCCAAAAATCAAAAGAAGTAAGAAATAAGTAAAAGACAAACAAACACACTGACGAACGTAGTGAATTAATATATAAGATTTTCCTTGATGTCATAATCACATGTAATTTTGTATTTTTTTTTTAATTTTAAATTTTTTTTATTACAATGTTGTGAATTTTAATCTCTCAACGAAATTAATTTCACATGTGAACGTAATTATAAATACCAATTGTAATGAAAACAAGACGATTACAAAGGTTGTATGTTTCAAATGCTTCAATAACAAATCCACGATAACAACTCACAAAGCTTCAAAATCTTATATGAACTCAAAAATCATGAATGGTGCGTAGGAACTAGTTTTGAAAATCACTAATATATCATGTCCTAGCCGCCGCCTAACCCTATCCCTAGCTGCCGCCAAACCTTATCCTTAGCCGTCGCCTAACCTTATCCTTAGCTGCCACTTAATCCTAACTTACGTCGTCGTCGCCTAATCCTATCCCTAATCGTCGTCTAACTCTATTTAACTTTCACTTTCAATGTTAATGAATGTTTAACACATTCATCAACATTGGGAAATCAAAACAAATAGTATTTTTAATATTAATTGTATATGAGATACTAAGCATATGAGTTTCTTTTTGAAGAGATTAGGGTGTTAATCAAATTCAATAGCAAGTATTAAGTGTGTCATCTGCTAATGGCCATTCCTTCTTATGGTGCTTCCAGAGTCAGGAATTTCAGATATTCTTCCTGATCCAACATTTTTGGGGTGCTGGACTCTGTTTCTTTAGGTATTTTTGGCGGAGCATCTCTTGCTAAGGGTCTACTGATTTGTGAGCTTTTGATCACATATGAGCAATTCTTTGTTTAAGAGTCAACAATTCTCTACTAATCATGTCAGAAGATCCAATCACTCTAAGGGCCAAAAGCCAGCTGAAGAAAATATTATGTATTGTTTTCTAACCCTTCAGGTTTTTTCCAAATAATTTGTAGTCTGACTTTTAGAGTGGTACTGTACATTTATCTGTGGCTAGGTGACAGAGGGTACAAATATACTTTCTATTGTTTGATTGGGAGTAGCAGAAGAGTTCAACAATGTGTGACAGGGTATGATATTTGTAACCGCACAAGTTTGTCAGGGATTGAATGAAAGGAAAATGGATGCTTGAGAGCAACACCGCCATTTGTATGGCAACTCCCAACATGCTGTTTTTCACCTATCAATTCAATGAAGATTGAAAAGCCATTAGTTCTTGAGAGCAACACCCCTCCTCTTATACGTTATGAGACCCACTTATACAAGCACTGAGGATTTTTAGATTGCTTTCACCGCTTAAAAATAAAGTTCAATTGCAGTTTACACAATTAATGACACTACTAAGGCACATGGTATCTATGAGTGTTAACATATTGTGGATTTATGTATAACCGATAAGTGATCTTGATCAACATGGCCCCTAGTCCTGTGAGTTCCTTTCACCTTGCAGATTGGTTCAGTCTGTGATACTGATTTATTTCCAAGCATTTGGGTTCGAATTGCCCATTCTATTACATTCATAAATCAATTGGTGGCCTGTCCTCTCAGCAAATTTCAGATACTAACTGGTGCTGTGATTTGGACTTTGGTTATTGTGCAATGTTTTGAATGTGAAATTTTGGTGCATGAGTGTACATTGTGACTTGCAATGAATATCATCTCCTGAAATATAATTATGACTTCTCAGCGTATCATTCAAGCAGCTAATAATTGCAATAAAATTCCAGCACAAATTTGTGAAAATGGGTATCAAAGTCCAGAACCATCCTACCTCAAGAAATTGGCATTGGAATTTCATTAGCAAATTTTGCATGTATTCACACGTGCCCAGCCACCCCCCTTGAGTTCTCTCTCCCTGGGCAATGCCATGTCCATGCCCAAAGTTTTCCACATCCACTTTGATGTGATTGTGAGCACAAACATTTTTGAGGATTGGGTGGTGTTGATAAAAAGCTTTGTCTTTGGGACATTCAAGCTTCAAATTTCACTTTAGTTGCAAAGCTTATCCAAGGGCACAAGTACAGAGATGTTTATATTTTGTATCTTTGCATGCCATTTGCACTCTCTTCATTCAATTTTCCCCATCTTGGTTACTTAATCACAAGGCTTTCCTGGTGTCTGCTGCTGAGAACTCACTGTCACTTGTAATTTTGACAAGCATGAGGAGAAGGAAAAAGAGAGCACGTGCTGTGGGAGATGGTGGCCTGATGTCTATGGGATACTGAGGTGGAGCCATGGTCATTCAGATTCTCATGTAGAGAAACATTCAATCATGGCTGGAATCATATCAAATGTCCATAACATCTCCTCTGCAATCCATCTCAGATCACAGCTGTAATGCAGTGAGTTTTGTTAGGGGTAAAATGGTGGTCACTAGATCCTGTCAAGTTGGAAACAGTTGAAAGCATTGCTCTCCAAACACACACAAAGCCTGTCACTTAAAATCAGATTGGTTTATTTTATTTTGCAAGGTCCAGGATCGTTTCTTCCCAAACCTTCAAACAAGATCAAATTCTTCATCATCTACTCCTCACCCATCTCAAATAACAGAATCAAAAAACAGTTTTTAGGCAGCTTCAAGGGCTTGGAAGGACTTCTTGTCAGTGGTCACAAATGTGGATCAAATAATCCTTCACTGTTATCAGGTGTTCTGATGTGGAGAATGATTTTAACAAACCCCATTGAAGTGAAGAGAAGAAGAGTAATTAGGTCATAGGCTCTATTGATTTTCTAGCACATTAAGTGCATGTATGACTGAGAATTTATCTTCATTTGCAAAGTTGAACAATCATTTTTTTCTCTCACTCTTGTGCAGAATCATGGTCCACATCTCCTCAACAACTTTGCCAATTTTCATGAAAATGGAGAGACAAATTGGAGCTCTGAAAAGTTTCAAACTCTTCCATATCTCCACAGATAAACTATTACAAATTATGTTACTTCCATTCGTTCAGATCAGACAGCCTCTGTTCCAGTTGCCTCTTGGTCCATTAACCCAGTGTTGGCTTGATTTACTCTCTTCATTTTGCTGGATTTTAAGCTGCCATATTCTCATGGACAAGCATAAGCAGTTTTGAAATTCAATCAATTTCAATCCCTACAACAAAGCTCATTTTTATGGTTTTATCTATGCTCAGGTCATGTTTTTTCAACAATTTTATGATGTAGCTGATCATCATGGTTTTGTGTTCAAACCAACAACAGTTAAAATAGGAAATGCTGCATGAAGTTCCAAAAAAGGACCTCGCTCACAGTTCACAGTACCACCTAGTGAACATTCCTCAAAATGAAAACTACATTCTCTCCCTTACAGCCAATAAACCGCAAACTGCAAGCCAAAAAATTAACAACCATGTTTCTTTCAAATCCCAGCTCCCTGCATGTAGGTCAGATTACTAACTGTATATCACTCCTTCAGGAACAGAAACCGTATGAAACTAAATCTGACACCCAAAGCTGATCAACTTGTAATCAGGTACGTAGCTAACCACTACAACTAAGTAGAAGTTTCAGGGAGAACTGATGTTGAGTTATTGTCTGAGTTGTTCAATTTGTCCTACTCTTTGATTCTGTTCAGTGACATTGTTTATTTGTCCTACCTTTCATGGATGACTGCTGTATTGATGTTGTATTTGTCCTACCTTTTGTTGATCACTACTGCATAGGACTTCATCTCAAGCACAGAAACCAAATACTCTTACCCTATATTGCACAGACACGGTTTACCATCCTTTTTACAGCAACAGGTAACATAGCTGCCTATTTGTGCTGCCCGAAATTCAGGATTCATGTTTCTATGAATTGAGCAATTGATGTACTGGCTGTGTTTGTATTTGTCTCAACTTGTATAGGCTGCCAGGGTTACGTTTTCTTGTTGAGGCCTCGGGTCAGTGCCCATGTGTTGGATCATATCTCAGATAGTATTACCGAAAGTAGCTCACATGGTTGCCATTGCACTTGATATTTTGGCCTAATCATAAAGCCAACACCTCCAATTTGCACTTAGTTTCCTGTGTGTGCTCAAATTTCTGGTTTCAGGATATGGTTTTTTGGTCTCTTACTAAACATAATATGACACATTGCATTGGAACCACATTTCTCAGACTGCCCAAATCCAATACTGCCATATTGAACAACTATAACCTCTGTTGTGGACAGAAGCAAAGCTAATGTGACCTCTAGCATTGTAAGAAACCCCAGGGAAATGCATTAAAAAGCATCTCCACCAGTAGCAGTAGAATTGCTTGTTTGTAGTATTTGTGATTATTATCATAAAATTACAAAATTTTCATCATGATTACAAAAAAGTATAATGAGTATGCCCACCTCAGTTTCATGCTATTTGGAGGCTGTACTTTATTTTTTTTTATCATAAGCTAACTGTAGCATTCAGTGTTGTTTGTTACACTGTTCACCCATTTAGAGCAACTCCATGGGTGCTCAGTATATGTGACCCTGCAAATTAAAATTGGATGAAGAAAAGTCAAAACTTGCATGTTTGGCTCAGCAAAATGGTCTTGGCCCAGCATTTTTGCACAAATTTCCGAGGCTGGTAAAAGGCACAACAAAGCTTAACACCTGCCAGAGAAGAGTGTAATAAATATGTTCTGAGTGTTGGTCCTTGTTTCTGATTGGCCAATCATAATGATTGGTACAGGTAGGTTGGTATTAGTAGTCTCCCACCTATTGGCAGTCCCAGTTTTAGTTTTACTAGTGGTAACCCGTGCCTGCAAGGCACAGCACGGCACTAACTTTGCCAGAATTGTTTCTCTCTTAAACAGAACCCTAACACCATCTCAAAGCTCATGTCTATCTCGATGCAATCTGAATGTCTTTAATTTCTCATTGCAAGCTGAATATCTATCTATCTTGTTGCAATCTGCATGTCAATCATGGTTCAACATTCCACTTGAACGTCATGGCCTTGTTGTTTCTGCTTGTTGGCATGCATTCTTCTACTCATCAAAGCAAAGTTATGCCACCAGCTCCTATAACACGACAATTGAACACCGTCTCATCTCTCAAGAAAACAAATCCTCTAACAATTTGTAGTGAAGATGGTGAGAGCGTTACAAAGAGCATTGGATGTGCTGGCTGGCTAAGGACAACATCAAATCAGGCCTTCTTTTCATCTATCACAGCAGCTGCTTCTTGTTTCCTCATGTGCTTAGGCTTTCCATACATGTCCCAGAAGTCGTACCCATCTTTGCTGAAGCTTCCTTCCCTGGTCCTCGATTGCTGCAACATACAAATCACCCATCAATCAATCACAGGCACCCATTCTCTCAAACCCCCAGAACCTGAAAAGCTATGAAAAATCTCAAGAACGGGAAAGAAGACATCTACAAGCTGCAAAACAGTTTTTTTTGTTGGAATTAAACACCCGCTTTCTCTCTCACTCATGGTGGAGAGAGATGAAATACCTCAAATAGGCGGCGACAACTGCAGCCTGGAATGCTGCCAAAACTGCCAACCTCTGCACCATCCCCAGTCTCGCCATATCTATGAGAACAAAAGGGGAGGAAAAAAAAAGATCTGCTACAAACTTAAACTTCCCATAAACGAAATTCAAAATTTGTTATAATTTCTGCTTGTTGGGTTTTTGCTGCGAGAAAGTGGGTGTTGCAAAAAAATAATCGATCTTACAGGCGTGCTACAATCACAATCATCCACGAATTCATTGCCCGAATTCGAGCGTCACGAAGAAAGAACCGATTCCTCTGTGTGTGAAGTGTTTGCGTCCCAAAAGGGTTGTGACTGTTGGTAAACCCTAAAACCAAACATCTAGAGGGAGTAACCGTTAGATCTAGCGCGAGTATCGTAAGATCCAACGGACAGATCATAATGACACCAGAAGGAAAAAGTTATAACTGTCACAGACGGACGGACAGTTATTTAGGAACTGTCCGTCCGGCTGGATGGATGACGGTTCGAGCGAAGGTTGGAACTTGGAATGGGGTAGCGTTCTGCAGCAGAACGTCACGTCACGGACGGACGGACGGGAAGACATAGTGAATTTATATATAAGATGGGTGGGGAAAAAGTATATAACTGAACTTTGATGTGAGAAATATTTTTCGCAGGGTCACATACTGAACATCACTGGAAACGCTCTAGGATGGTACTTTACTACCTACCCTGGTTACTTCTGATTTCAAACCCATGAGGTTTTATATTGACTGAATGATCTCCTTGTCAAATAAAGTTCGAATTATTGGAATTTTGGTACCATTTAAATGATAAGGAAGCCAAATGTATGAAATGTGGGAAGCAATAATTGTCTAATGTTAATGGATAGATTCCTGTTTAATACTTAACGTTTATGACATTCCCGTGTTGCAAGGAGCCATATGCAACAGATCCAAAGATTGGAATCATTCAAATATAAAGGTCTGAAGGTGGATTTGATGTCCTAATCAAGGTGTGAAGGCAGTTTTTATGCACCAATGGGAGGTGTGAAGACTTTTTTGATGCACTATTTCAGGTGTGAGGGTCGTCTTGATATCCCAATTGAGGTGTGAATCAGGTTATAATGCACTCACTAAGATTTTGGCTCTAACCTGGACCCAAATGAGTGAGTGACATCTGAAGTATTATGTGTGCATCTGATGGATGGATATGTTCCCTAGAAGTGCATGCATGGTCTGCCTGGTTTTTTCCCAAACTTGAAAGTGTTGCAATCTACAGAAAAACAATACTCAAAATCTAAAGCAGGAAAACCAATTGGTGAGGTTGGAAGCAGAAGAGGAAAGCAATACATGTACTCACGAAACCAACCAGATGACAGGAAAAATAGGCATTCAATCTGCCTAATTTCACATAAAATCCTAGTTTAGGTTTGCTCAGATGACCTAACCCATTCTTCACGGAGTCTGTTTCTTTTGAGAAATTGCAGAGGCACCAAACAGCTTGAAGAAAAAAAAATGTGCCAAATGCTGCTGCCAATGCTGTTGCCAATGCTAGGTGCGTATGGTGTTGGCTTCTATTTGAAAAACCTGCCACAAGATTCAACAAAAGGTTACTACAAACTAGTACAAAATAGGTGAATCCCCACTTGATGTTGCAGCTGAGTTCTACCCATGATAGAGTTGTGTATCCCTGACCCAACTATAAGCCGCTTCCAGACTGCACTCACAGTCAATTGCTTCAGGTCTTGAAAAAGGTCTTCTGAAGTTTTTAAGCACATCAGAATACTGAAGAAGCTCATTAGCACCTTGCATCACTTGGAAACTTGCTTTTTACAACCAAATCACAGCAAGAATTAAGCTTCACAAAGGATATACTTTGATCATACATACCCAAAATATATCTGGAAAATTGAGGCACGAAGTGGAACACACAAGGCGAAGCGAAGAGCAACGAGGAGCAAAAAGCAAGCAAGCAAGCACTTGTCTTGAAAGGGTACCATATTCTTTGCCGAAAGAGGAGCATTCATGTAGTATATATCTCCCCCAGTGCAAATCACCAATTCATACCTTTCTTGGCCTTTTGGCTAAGATCAAGTGTAGTATCTGTTCTTATCAGTTTAATATCTGATATGAGGCTCATCGAGTCTCATGCTAGTAATCTAATTTTTCGTGGGGCTGGGGCCATTTGGTAGCTTGCTGCCTGGCCCTGCATGTGTCACCTTGGCCTTGCTCTACTGCCTAGGCTGGCTCACACCTCCCCTTCTTGGGGAACCAAATAAGCCAAAACTGGATTTCCTATCCAAACTAGAAACTGGGTTTTGTCTCTGAACTAGCATGTAGTGGTTGAGCAAGGCTTTAATTTTCTGGCTACATTAGATGATGAAACCTATAAGACAAAGAATGGGTTTTTGCAAAGAATAAAGAAATTGGAGCACCCATCTGGTTGTCAGGGAAGGAATTCACTCCGAGTCTTCTTACATGAAAAATCCAGTTTTACATTTCAGAGTTCTGCATGAAAATGCAGCGAAAATGGGAGTTCTTCCATTATGAGGATGGTTTTTGCAATCGGTGGATGGAAAGAAAACAAAGTTCTATGTGTGTAGGAATTTTTGTGTCTCGCATATGCTTCTCTAGAGTTTTTTTTCATCAAAGATGAAAATATGTATGGCCATGTAAAGGCATTTCAAGTTCTGCAAGAAAGCATCTGTCAGTGGGTAATCACAAAGATTAGATTGATGAACAAAGAGAAGTAGGGTAAATGGCTGGTGAGCAAACACTTGAGAACTCAAACTCCAGAGGTTTAGTAACTGTGCACTTTTTGCTCGTGATCTTCAAAGATATTAGGTGCCCTTTCAGTCCGAGAACTAGTAGGTGTTTACAACACTTGATTCTGAGCTAGAATGAGCAAGTTATGACACCCCAAAGTGAGGGGGGGTCCCATTGTTCTTAAGAAAATTGGATAGAACATATGGTCTTCATAATGCCATGCACTTTACACTTTGTGAACAAACACTCAACGTCCTATGCAAGGACATCATGCATCCCATCAATAAAAGAATAATAATTTGAATAAGTTTGAACTACTTTTATTATTGTTTAGATTTGAAAAAATTTGTATTAAGGCAAAAAAATCTCAAGGCAAGGCATCCCCAATTGCACAACCAGGGGTGCATCTAGGGTTCTAAAATAGAGATTTTTTTAACAACTACACTAGATTCTAAAATCTAAGGACATGGTGATGCCACATGGGGCAATCATAGTGAAAATCCTACATCTATGACGGCCATCAAAATGTTGTGATGATGGTCATCACAACCCTTTTTTCTCAAACCATGTTCGTGGTCTTGCACATATTGTTTATTACCATCTCTAGGCCTTGCTTGCCTTTTATACTTTTAGGGGCTCAAGTATGTGTGAAGATTACATAAAGTTCTGTAAACCACAAACATGCATGGTTATGCAAAAAAAAACATGGATGACTACATACCCTTCAAAGAGTGGTTGGTTTTTTTCAATAGATCTATGCCAAGGGGGATTTCTCAAGAAAATCATCATATCTTGATTCTAGATGGCCATGGATCACATGTCACAATAGAAGTTGTTAAACCATGGAATTCGGCAATTACCATCAAGGAAAAAGGTTGTTGAATAAAGTAAGGAATAAGAAAAAAAATGAAAACACATGAGAATAAGACTTGTTTATTGTCTACCTATCTTCTTATAGCAATTACCGTTTTGTAGTACCTACTGTTTTGCAACAGTTACCGTCATGTAGTAACTATCATCTTGCAAAAGCTATTGTCTTGCACCTACCGTTATCTATAGACTTTAAAGAAGACCCACAACTCTTCATGTAGTTTCTACCTACCGTCTGCAACACCTACAAACCATGTGTGGTTGTTGTTTATCGTCTACAACAACATTACCTTCCTTGCATATCTCAAATTTCATGTCTACCTCCTTGTTGTTGCCTTCTAATTGTAGTTATCATCTTGTGGTAGAAGGTACTTTCTGCTTTAGAGACAAAAAATAGAGAGAGAATATCGTATTGTTTTTGTAGAATAAACAAAAATTTATTACGTAAAACATAACAAAACATTATGCAATTTTAATGTGTACTACCTTCCCCCACTATCTAACATCCTCCAAGTTAAACAAAATAAAAACAATATGATATGTTTTCAACCATTTTCCATTGCAAGAATCAAAGTACAAGATACTTCCATACTTTTCACTTCTATTTCCAATGCCATAAACATGCTACTTCCCAAGAGAAGGATCTCCTATAAACTCTAATCTTGAACACCATCTTTAATACAATATATAATACCACCTCCTCCTTTTTCCCCTTCAAGAGATATACAATAACCCCCTTTTTCATCACACCCTCACATTCTTGTTTGTGTCACACAATTTTTTGTAACCATCCGTTTTAGTTAGAAACACCATTCTTTGAAGTCACTATCACACTTGTTAATAGCACAAAATATTTGTGAAGCTTTCTTTGTAAATGTGACTATAATGGGGAAATTCTAGGGCAAATATTAGGATTTTGTAAATTGTAGTCTCCTTTAGCAATGTTAGTGTTGTTTTATGTTTAGGTTGTGCAAATTAAATTTGGCTACAAGTTAAATATGAAAATAATTTTTTTAACTTTTAAAAAAAAATTGGCTAATGCTTGAACCATGTATGGAAATATGGCCTTAAATTTTGTTTGAATAATGGTCATTGAGAATCTAAAAAAACACATTAAATTACCACTTTTGATTTTAATATAGCTTTTTGGTTATATGTACTCAACAAAAAAAAGGTTTGGCATCAATGTTGTTTTTTTGGGCAAAAAGTCATCATTTTGACCAAAAAAAAAAGGGTTTTAACTTTTCGAATGTAAATGTGGATAAATTTCTTATTAAAAATGAGGGAAAAAAAAGTTGGCATGATCCCTACTAAGGTTTAGGGTGGTGGGGGCATCTCTACCAAAATTCAATGTTTTTCTTGTTTATTGTTTATGTTCACCTCCACTTTAGTTGAACACATAAGGAGGCATGCTTTGCAACACCACTCACCCCATTCATCTTTTTTTTTGTACCTCACAATGTTAAAGAGGTACGTTAGAGCGTTATTATGCCCCTCTTTCTCCCCTCCCTTGTGGCTTTATTTGTGTGGGATACTATGTGTAAGACGTAGGTCCTATTTGTGTGGTCAACCGGATATTGTGCGAGGAGCACATAATCAAAAGGTTTTAGTTAGGAAGGATTGCATGCTTAGGAGGAGTTGTCGATCATGACATGTGCTCAAAAGAAACCATTGATCATGAAAAGCAAGGGACAACTAGTGAGAGGCAATCAAAGAAGAACATGTTGATGTAATGTCAAGGGGTAATCAATGAGGAGGAGATTGTCATCATGAAGAAGATGTGGATGTTATGGTTCTTCTCAACCCCCTTATGATTAAAGAACATTTTTTTTCTCACACCCAGCGCCCCCCTCCCCCTCCCCCTTGTGCCCCCTAGTGATTAAAGGAGCTTATGTTTTTTTCCTTCTTTTCGACCAATGTAAGTGATGCGATGATCAAGTTATTTGCAAGAATAATTTTGTCTTTTCGTTTTGTTGGGTGAATGAAGCATCTTTTTTAAAAATAAGGTATTGGCCATCCAAAGGTGTTCTATATTTCAACTTGATTATATCAACCATAAGTTGTGTCTATTTGTTGTTGGTCTAATTGTGTCTATTACTCTTGTTCCTTTGAGAGGTTGTATATGTGGTGTTTAATCATGTGCACATGTTATGCCTCATGTCATGAAATTATATATTTGCCCATTATTTTACATAATTTTAGCAATGCTACATGTATGTTGACAACAACACCATGTTCTTTTTGGGCTTTTTTGACCTCCAATCTTGTCAAAGCTCACCTATGTTTCTTGAATGTTAACCAACATCATGCTTATGGTAATGTGATAGAATTTCAAGATGTAATTTTTGTATAGTGGTTTGCGCATATCTTGGGCTGATTATTATATATATATTTCTAAATGTATACTATTGAAAGTTTGGAAATTTGCAACAACTAGGGTCAATGTTCTAGCATTTATTAGTAACTTGGGGCCAATTCACAACCCAAAAATGCTCAACGTTGGCCACAAGTTTTTTTGGCCCTGCCTCCTAGTGTAATGTAAAGCGGGCCTTATGCAACCCATGTAGTTTTGATTGTTATTGTTGTCTGCAATTATTTTTTAATCACAAACTGCATTTAAAAAATTACATTTTTTTTTTCTAGTCTCCCCCTCCCCTTGCCCATTCTTTTTGTGTGAGAAAAAAAAATTCCCAAATGCATTGGAAATTGTTCAACAGAAATTCAGGCTCAATGCACCCAAGCCCCCACATAAAAAGGGCTTCAAAACTCATCTCAAACAAAAGAAAACCAGAAAAAACCCACAACCTGCCAAGTTGCATTTTCAAAATTCCAACCATTTACATGATGATCTAGGGCGCAATGCAAAGGGACAACTAACAATTAGCTACATGTTAGCCAAGTTGTTTGCTCAAAAAGTTTATTCAAATTTAAGAGAAATGAAAAATAATTGTTTAATAATTGGCATGAATTAATATCTCTGGTTTTAAGAACAATTGGAATTTTTTCTTACTCCACAAGAACATTTGACTTTTTCTTATTTTTCCAATGCTTTTAGTTTTGATGCAAAAAGGGAGGATTTACTTTTTTTGTTACACATCGCATCATATCATTATTACCCATTGGTCCAAACTCATCTGTAAAAAGGTTACTTCAACATGTTATATTATCGACATATGAGCATGTGTTGTTTAATTAGGCTTCATGTGAATATGTTGACATTATGGTTGTTAACAAAGGAATAGATGTCAATGCAAAACATCAGAACGAGAAAATGCATTTGGAAACAACCATAATGGAATCATTTCAATATTATTCATGGCATTCAATTATTTTCTTTTCTTTTTGTTTCATTGATCATAATAGATCAAAGTGTTTTTTTTTTCTATTTCAACCTTGACACCGAGCGTAAAGCCCTTGGGGCTGATTTCAACCTTTGCACCAATAGGAATGCTGGATTTGGGTTCAACATTGGCCCTTACTCCTAGTGTAAAGCAGGCTTAAGTGTAGTCACATGTAACTATATAGTCACAAATGCTAACCTCATTGTGATGTCAACACAATTAACAAATGAGATATATAATAAATGGATACACTTTTATTTGAGGAACAATTTTGAGTGAAAATGAAAAATGGCGGTGTTGGTAGATGCCTACAAAACTTTGCATGGAAAAATGATGGCAAGTGTGATTCATATGCATGCACAATATGGAGATCCTTTAAAGTTTGAACTTTCTTGGGGCCTTTGTCTAAGGCAAGTCTATTCCCCTTTCTTTGAGGTATTTCACATGTATGAACATTCTTTGAAGTTATTTCTTGTTGACAAACTATGTGCTCTTTTGCAATTACATACAAGCTTAACAAGATAAGGAAGAATGATGAGATTTTGAGCATGTTTCATTCCCTCCTCTCCCACAAGTGAAGAAAGATTTGCACACACATTCCTTGGACCTTATATATTTTTCTTTGTCCTAATTATTTTTTCACCGCCTTTTTGGACATCATGTTGCATATCTACTAGGAACTAAGGTGTTGGACCTTTAATTTTCAAGTTTTATGAATTATTATATCATTATGGTTCCCTTGTCATGGTAAGGGAACATGGCAATGCAAGAAACCTTCCAAGGTTTTGGGTGGACTGGGGTCTTCACAAAACTAGCAACATCTATTGGAACATTTCCAACAATTTTCCCGACACCAGAAGGTAATATCGGATAGGTTAATGATTTTGTTGTTCCTTGGGCACTATTGCATTATTAAGTTTGACGCATCATGGTGAATATTTGAAAAACATTTTGTAGTGAAAGTTAGTAATAGATGATGTTTTGTTTTAATTTATCATTATGTTATGGAATTGGTGCATATATAAATAATTTAATTGTCCAAGGTTTTTTCATGGTTGTGGTAGTACTTTTTTGACAAAGGATTCCATGATGTTTTTTTTATTATCTATTTTACATGAAACAAATTTAAGTGAGAAAAAATGAATAGTTTAAAATAAGATAATTCATGCAATGGTGGTAATGATTTTTCACATGCATACGTATTTGTGCATCATATTTTGGTTCAAAACAAACATTTTAGAAAATGCTTAAATAAGCTTATATAGAAAATTCAAGATGTTTTTTTTGCATGATAAAATCCTATGATAAAAATTGTAGCCCCAATGAATATTATGGGTAAAAAACCTTAAGCCTTATCCTTAAACCTTAAACCCCATTTGTGCATCAAATATTGTCAATAGGGTTATGATTATTTTTTAATCCATTCGGTTAGGGTTAACCATAAACTTTACTATTAAAGGTTACATATTTGTGTAACAATAGGGTTTAGGGTTTATGGTTAATGGGTAAAAAATAGTATAAAATTATTCGCAATCTTTGGATTAAATTATGTATTCTTCAAAAAAATTATATGGTGTATAATCTAATCAAATGCATTTAATGAATATTACAAACATAGATGTAATCATTGTTTATGCATTTAAAATATTGAATTGAATTACATTACTTAATGCATTCCATTTGATTCTTTTTAAATAACTTGCAATGAAAATAAGGACTCTAGTTATTTAAAAAGAATCAAAAGGAAATTTATATTGCATCCAATTTATTCTTAGATGTTTTTATTAATTTAACATGACAACAATCCACAATAATCATAATGCAATAAATGTTATAAAGATCCAAATTAGTCCTTTGTTATCATTATTCTATTAAACAATCACTCTTCATATCCCAACCATGAATAAGCCCTCTAACAAAGTATTATTTTGATTTTGAAAAGCCTTGAAACATCACTATAATTGCAACCAAAAGAATAAGAAATATTAATTTTAATGAGAATTAATTAATCCATGAAACTTGACACATACAAAAAGGAAACCATCAAAGTTTTTTTGAAATCATGAAGGTCAAATTAATGACCTTCAAATGTTCATTAATACATTATGCTATAATAATGTTGATAATTACGATTTTTTAAAGTTGAAAAATGTTCTTCCATTGAAGATGCGCTTGGGATAATATTTTTAAAATCATTTCAAACAAATAAAATGTAATTTTAAAATTAATGAAAAATGACAAACTAATGTCAAATAAAGGTTTATCAAAAACCTCTATAAAATTAAATCAATATACATTTACACATAAACATGATTATGATTCAATCAAGTGCATATTCATGGTTCTTACAACTTATTTTAATCTTAAAGCCCAAATCACTTATATATGTGATTTTTTGAGTAATTTTAAATGAGTGAAATATTACTTGTTACTAGTTTTGATATTCTATGTATTTTTTCTTTCAAGTCTAAAATTGTGTATATCATAATGTGCATTCACTTTAAAGCATATTGGAAGACTTAGTTCAATAACATGAACATTGATCATACCCAAAATATTTTTTGGGATTAAAAAAAAAAAAAAAAAAAAATTTTTAAATTTTGTTTTTTCCTATTGTATTTGGGTGTAACCTTTTTTTTTTGGCGCAAAAAATAAATGAAAAATTTAATTTATCAAAAGGGAGATTGTTTTGATA